>Ga0302135_10000110_pt1 | contig 46707 bp, 43 predicted proteins | sample CBN3_surface_MG_FD_203119 | JGI IMG/M metagenome (GOLD analysis project Ga0302135, IMG submission 203119) | Marine microbial communities from Western Arctic Ocean, Canada - CBN3_32.1 | ecosystem: Environmental > Aquatic > Marine > Oceanic | place: Canada: Western Arctic Ocean | collected...
GTTGTTGGCTCGAAAGGTGTGCGTCTCGACATAGAGGTACTAATCGACCGGCCCGAGCAAGTTGGTGCAGATAGGCTTGCCAATGCAGTTGGCGCCTATGCTCGCCACAAAGGCCCCCTGATTGTTATCGATTTTGGCACTGCGACCACGTTCGATGTGATTGACGGAGACGGTAATTATCGCGGTAGCGCATTCGCGCCAGGTATCAATCTTTCCCTTGAAGCGCTCCATATGCGTGCCGCAAAACTACCGCGCGTCGAAATTCGGCCAACAAGTTCGGTCATCGGCAATACAACAGAAACTGCAATGCAAGCAGGATTGTACTGGGGCTATGTCGGAATGATTGAGGGTTTAGTGGCGCGCATTCGTAGCGAGTATGGAGAAGCCTTGAACGTTGTCGCAACTGGCGGTCTGGCGCCGCTCTTCGCTGATGCAACTGATGCCATTCAGCAATCTGATCCTGATATGACCATTCGCGGACTTTGTATGATTTACGAGCTTAATCGTTGACGGTACTCCACGTCGTTTCAACGCCAGATGCCGACGAATTGGTGTTTCTGCCTCTCGGCGGGACTGGTGAAATCGGCATGAACCTCAATCTTTATGGCCATGCGGGTAAGTGGCTCATGGTCGATTTGGGAGTCATGTTCCGCGATAAATCTTCGTTTGAGCTCGATGTGATCATGGCTGATCCGGGTTTTATTTCCGAGCGTCGGGACGACATTGTGGGCCTTGTCCTCACTCACGCCCATGAAGATCATATTGGCGCTGTGCCTTATCTTTGGACGCAGCTTCGATGCCCGATCTACGCAACGCCGTTTACAGCAAGTCTTGTTGCAAGAAAGTTAAGGGAAGCGGGTCTTGCAAAGAAGGCAAAGATTACCGAAGTCCCGATGTCCGGCAAATTCGACGTGGGACCTTTTTCAATCGAACTCGTCACGCTCACGCATTCAATTCCGGAACCCAACGCTGTTGTCATCCGTACTTCGCTTGGGACCGTTGTTCATACTGGCGACTGGAAACTTGATCCAGGCCCATTGGTCGGACCGAGTGTGGATGAAGAGGCACTTATTAACATCGGCAAGTCCGGCGTCCTTGCAACGGTGTGTGATTCGACTAACGCGCTTGTCAAGGGTAGATCTGGTTCGGAAGCAAATCTGAGACGCAGCCTTGTGGACATCATTGGCCGTTTTGAACAGCGCGTTGCTGTTGGGTGTTTTGCCAGCAACGTTGCGCGCCTGGAGACCCTGGCCATCGCCGCGGAAGCAAATGGTCGTTATGCCGCGCTCGTTGGTCGCAGCCTGTGGCGGATGTACGATGCGGCGCGGGAAAATGGCTATCTGACGGACATACCCGATTTTCTCACACCGAAGGAAGCAGGTTATCTGCCACGTGAGGAAGTACTTTTAATTTGTACCGGGAGTCAGGGTGAGGCGAGAGCGACGCTTCCTCGCGTCGCTGCTGGACGCCATCCTGAGATCACCCTCGAAAAAGGCGATGCGACGATATTTTCAAGCCGTATCATTCCCGGCAACGAAGAGTCTATTGAGCGCTTACAAGTTCGTTTGATGGAGATGGGTGTCGACGTTGTTACGGCAGAGGACGAATTCGTTCATGTCTCCGGGCATCCTGCTCGTGACGAGTTACGGCAGATGTATGAATGGCTGCGGCCCCGCATAGCAATCCCCGTACATGGCGAACATGCTCATCTGGATGCGCACGCCATACTGGCGCGCGATTGTCACGTGCCCAACGTGCTGCGAATTGAAAATGGCGATATGGTAAAGCTTGCGCCCGGGCGAGCGCACATCGTTGGCAAGGTGAGGTCGGGACGATTGGGTATAGAGCGCGGTGAGCTTATCCAACTCGAACCTGGTGCCGTACCTTCCCACAAAAAGACACGGAGAGTTGACGTGGCGATGGCCGGCGAGTGACAGCTGTAAAAGCATCGATTTTGGTACTTTTTCGACGCGCATGGCAGGGAGTATGATCGGACGTCTCAATCACGTCGCCATAGCCGTGCCGGATTTGGACACTGCCGCCGCAATCTACCGCGATACGCTGGGAGCCAAAGTGACACTGCCAATCGAGCAAACCACGCATGGCGTTACAATCGTCTTTGTAGATCTTGGTAATACGCGGATCGAGCTTATTTCGCCTCTGGGTGCCAACTCACCCATTTCAAACTTTCTTGAGAGGCATCCAGAAGGCGGTATTCATCACGTCTGTTACGAGGTTGATGATATTGCTACAGCGCGCGACTGCCTCGTTAGATCAGGCGCACGCGTATTGGGGAACGGCGAACCCGAACCCGGGGCCCATGGCAAGCCAGTCCTGTTTCTGCATCCGAAAGATTTCTGTGGAACACTCATCGAGCTCGAACAGGCCTGAAAAATGACTATTGTAAGCGCCATTGTGACGTATCTTATTATTTGGTGGCTTGTCTTGTTTATGGTTCTCCCTTGGGGCAATCGTCCGCGAGACTTGCCTGAACTTGGGCACGCTCCAAGTGCACCGGAAAATCCGCGTATATGGCTAAAGTTTTCTGTAACGACCGGTATGTCGTTAATTTTTCTTCTCGTCGTATGGGGCGTTACTGAAACTGGCTGGATTAACTTTCGGGAGTCGTAACATGAGCTGGTACTGCGACTTTGCGATGGATCACCCCTATCATGGGCCCTATCACGACGCTGAATACGGCTTTCCGACCGATGACGAATTCGTGCTTTTCGAACGGCTTTGTCTTGAGATAAATCAGGCCGGTCTCTCATGGTTGACGGTCTTAAAAAAACGTGAGGCCTTCACGACAGCATACGAGCATTTCGACGTTGACCGTGTGGCGAAATACGGTGCGCGTGATCGCCAACGCTTACTTTCAGACTCTGGTATCATTCGCAATCGCCTGAAAGTCGATGCTGTGATCGCAAATGCGCAGACAATTTTGGCAATGCGAGACAGCGATGGTGGATTTGCCGCTTGGCTAGCGGCCCATCATCCATTGCAAAAAGCTGATTGGGTTGCGCTGTTCAAGAAGACATTTCGCTTCACGGGAGGAGAAATTACCGGCGAGTTTCTTATGAGCATCGGGTATTTACCAGGCACACATCGGCTCGACTGTCCTATATACCGGCAGATTGCCGAACTCGCACCGCCCTGGATGTCCGTCGACAAGAACTTCTGGTAAAGAAAAAAACAAAAAAAAGGCAAGTGCTCATTTCTGAACGCCGGCCTGTTTATAAATTTTTTATTTTTTCCAGTGGGTTACGTTAAGCACCCGCCCTCATCCGACCGTTTATACGATCGCTTTTTTTGGCTCCCTGAACCTTGGCCGCGACTTCGAAAGATTTTCTCTTTCACGCAGAGGCAAGTGTACGGAACTCGCCGAACGACGTCACTCATTTTCTTGCGACTCGACGCAAAATTGAAAAATTTATGGGCTGGAATTTTGACGGACATTTCCCGCCCGGACATTAAATTTGCAAACGGCATGAGGGCTGCATTAGGTTGGGGTATGCGTATCCTCATTCGCTTATTCGGACTTCTGTCACCCTAACCGCAGTCCCAACAGTGTTTGCCGCTGACGCCATAAAAGTTCAGATCACGCCAAAGGATTGCGCACGGGTTGTTGATCATGTTTCGACGAGCGACGTGGAATTTAAGGCTGGTGTAGACGCCCACAGTCGCCCTGTCGCACCAGCCGACCTGGCCGGAAGCACACTCAAAGTTTCATTACCTGACGTGTTGGAGTTCGATATTGCGTTCAATTCACTGAGTGGAACCGCCGCGACCAAGTTTGGTGAAATATCTCTGTCCGTTGGCAAAATACGCTACGACTTCAATCGTCGAAAAATTACCTTTAATGGCCAATCGATTGGCGGTGACGACTTAGCTGTCCTTGCTGAAAAGTGCCGTTAATTACTTAAATCTGAGAAATGAGTCAGTTTGCAAATAGACAATCTGTCAGCCGTTTCATAAGGTCTTAGCGAACCGCAACGATGCGGCCGCAAAACTGCGAAATTGCCGCCTATATGCGCCTAACTCACTATTTCATGCCGACGCTTAGGGAAAACCCGAGCGAAGCACAAATCGTCTCCCATCGACTCATGCTGCGTGCCGGCATGATCCGACAGGCGAGCGCAGGTATATATTCCTGGCTGCCGCTTGGCTTCCGTGTACTCAAGCGAATAGAGCAAATTGTCCGTGAAGAACAAGACGCCGCTGGGGCACAGGAAATGCTCATGCCGACGATCCAATCGGCCGATTTATGGGTTAAATCTGGGCGTTATGACGATTACGGTAAAGAGATGCTGCGCATCCGTGACCGCCACGAACATGAATTGCTTTTTGGCCCAACAAATGAAGAGCTTATTACAAATATTTTCGCACAAGAAGTTAAGAGTTATCGTGATCTTCCAAAGAACCTTTATCATATCCAGTGGAAGTTTCGCGATGAAATCCGTCCCCGATTTGGAATTATGCGCGGGCGCGAGTTTTATATGAAAGATGCCTATTCCTTCGACCTTGACGCAGGCTTAGGTCGCGCCGCGTATAACAAGATGTTTGTGAGTTATCTGCGAACCTTTGCGCGGTTAGGGCTGAAAGGTATTCCCATGCGTGCTGATACGGGTCCAATTGGCGGTGAATTGAGCCATGAGTTCATCATTCTCGCAGATACAGGTGAAAGCAGCGTGTATTGCCACCGAAGCCTGACTGATCGTGATGTCATGAGTGAGGACATTGATTATCAGGCAGATTTGCAGCCGGTGATCGATAGTTGGACTGCCCCGTACGCTGCAACTGACGAAATGCACGATAATGTGCGTTTTGAGGCTGAAGTTCTGCCTGAAGACCGTATTTCGGCGCGCGGTATTGAAGTCGGGCATATATTTTTCTTTGGCACCAAATATTCGGAAAAATTGGGCGCATATGTGGCAACGCAGAGCGGCGATCGAGTGGCAGTGCACATGGGGTCCTACGGCATTGGCGTATCACGCCTTGTTGGCGCGATCATCGAGGCTAACCATGACGAATCTGGCATTATTTGGCCGGAAAGCGTCGCCCCGTTCCATGTCGGTCTCATCAATCTCAAAGTCGGCGACCGTGCTTGCGACCAGCAGTGTGAGGAGTTTTACACAAAACTTCGGGCACACGGTGTTGAAGTTCTCTATGACGACCGAGATGAGAGAGCCGGCATGAAATTCGCCGAAATGGAGTTGATTGGCCTGCCTTGGCAACTTGTTGTTGGTCCAAGAGGCATTTGCAACGGGATGGTTGAGGTTCGAAACAGGCGTACCGGTGAGCACGAAGAATTAAGCGTAGAAGCGGCATTACCACGTATCTTCGGGACTTAACCGATGTTTTCTGTCTTCGAGCGGCTCGTTGCCTTTCGCTACCTCCGAGCACGGCGTCAGGAAGGCTTCATCTCGATTATTGCCTGGTTCAGCCTGCTTGGGATCACCTTGGGTGTAGCAACGTTGATCATCGTTATGGCGGTGATGAATGGGTTTCGCGAAGAACTGCTGACGCGGGTTCTTGGCCTCAATGGTCACATAAACATCGCTGCCACGGAGCGCCAGTTGATGGACTTCGATGACCTGGCTGACCGGGTAAGGGCCACGGAAGGCGTTGCTGTGGTCACGCCAATCATCGAGGCGCAAGTCATGGCCAGCGCGAATAATATCGCATCTGGTGCGGTTGTACGTGGGCTGAGGGCTGCTGATTTTGCGGCGAAACCGATTCTGGCTGGCAATTTGAAAGCTGGTTCAATGGAACAATTCTCTGAAAATAGGGGAATATTTCTGGGTACCAGACTAGCGCGCCGGATGGCGCTGTCCGTTGGGGATCACGTCACCCTGATATCGCCGAACGGCAATCCAAGCGCGTTCGGGACGGTCCCGCGTATGAAGGCCTACCGCGTGGTTGGTACAGTCGAGATTGGCATGTTCGAGTACGACAATAATTTCATCTATATGCCGCTTGCCTTAGCCCAGCAGTTTTTCCGACTCCGCGGCGCTGTATCCTCACTTGAGATCGTTCTCAATAACGCCGATGACGCTCGTGCAACGCGGTTACAGATAGGCAATGATCTCGGTCCGATCGGCTATGTACGTGATTGGCAGCAGGTACATTCCAGTTTTTTTACGGCGCTTCAGGTTGAACGTAACGTGATGTTTCTAATTCTGACGCTCATAATCCTCATTGCGGCCTTCAATATCGTTTCGAGCCAGATCATGCTGGTCAATGATAAGAGCAAGGGAATCGCAATATTGCGAACGCTCGGAGCGACGAGAGGGATGATTCTGCGAATATTCTTTATCACCGGCGCAAGCGTTGGCGTCGCTGGAACCGTCGCCGGAAGCATTCTGGGGGTTACGTTCGCGCTCAATATCGAATCTATTAGACGCTCCATCGAAATGTTCTCCGATATCGACTTGTTTCAAGCCGAAATCTACTTTCTCTCTCAACTCCCGGCGAAGATTGAAAATGCTGAGGTAATTTTGGTTATTGGCATGGCCCTCGCACTGTCGTTCCTTGCCTCCATCTATCCGGCTTGGCGTGCAGCACGGCTCGATCCGGTCGAGCTGTTGCGTTATGAGTGAACCTGCGGCGTTTGCGCTTCTGCGCGTCGTCCGCACATACATTCAGGCAGCTGAACGCCTTGAAGTCTTACGTGGTGCATCGCTCAGCATTGCTGCGGGAGAGCTGGTCGCGCTGACAGGACCATCTGGATCGGGTAAATCGACACTGTTGCACGTAGCTGGACTTCTGGAATGGCCGGATGGAGGTGACGTCGTCGTCAACGGAATCTCATGCGCGACGATGTCTGATGATCAACGCACGATCGTCCGGCGCAGACAAATCGGTTTCGTTTATCAGTTTCACCATTTATTGCCAGAATTTTCAGCACTCGAGAACATTGTGCTTCCCCAACTCATCGCAGGTGTATCGAAAAAAAATGCTGCCGCCTGGGCACACAAGTTGTTGGTTGCCGTCGGCCTTAAGGATCGGGCGAACCATCGGCCAGCGCGCTTGTCAGGGGGCGAGCAACAACGGGTTGCGATTGCCAGAGCGCTCGCAAACCGACCGCAAATCTTGCTGGCGGATGAACCTACAGGGAACCTTGATCAGCATACCGCCAATGAGGTTTTCGAAGTTTTGATTGATCTTGTCAAAAAGACCAATCTAGCAGCCCTTATTGCGACCCATAATCATGACTTGACGAAGCGAGTGGACCGGGTTGTTAACCTGCAGGAGGGTTTAATCATCGATAATTCCGCGGGCGGGATTAGATCTGCGCCGAACTAGAACGCGAATATTGCCTAAATATTATAGATTTTACCAATATCTCCATCGTCCGGTGTCTACCTTCAATTCCAATGCCAGATGTTGCTATACCGTTCTGGCTGACAAGCGGTAGCCGAACATGCGATTCTAAAACATGCCTCACGCGGAATTTGTTCACTTGCGGGTCCATACCGCTTATTCGCTTTCAGAGGGCGCAATCAAAATTGATGCGCTCGCGGCGCTTTGCAAACGACATCGCATGCCTGCGGTTGCAATTACAGATTCTGGAAACCTATTTGGTGCGTTGGAGTTTTCTGTATCCATGGCAGACGTCGGCGTTCAGCCGATAGTCGGGTGTCAGATTGGTATTCGACGCGAGCAAGAGCAGGTTGCGAGCGGCACGGCACCGGCACCTGACCAGCTCGTCCTCTTGGCCAAAGATGCCGAGGGATATGCCAACCTTCTTAAACTTGTCAGCGCCTCATATTTGACAGCCGATGACGGTGAATCGGCTCAAATTTCCATAGACGCCCTTGAGGAGTATAACACAGGGCTTATAGCGCTTACGGGGGGGGTTAAAGGAGCGATCGGGCGGATGCTCGTCGAAGGGCATGTACCGGGTGCAGAAGCGATGCTCAGTCGGCTTCGCAACATATTTGATGACCGCCTTTATGTAGAAATCATGCGCCACGGGATACCCGAAGAGAAACAGACCGAAACAGACCTAATTGATCTTGCATATCGCTTCGATCTGCCGATTGTCGCAACAAACGATACCTATTTTGCCGAAGCGGAGATGTATGAAGCGCATGACGCCTTGCTCTGCATCTCGCAAGGTGCCTACGTTTCTCAACGTAATCGCCGTCGTTTAACACCCGAACATCGATTCAAATCGGCCGAGGAGATGTCTGAACTGTTCTCGGACCTTCCAGAAGCAATCAACAATACTATGGTCATCGCTCAACGCTGCGCGGCTATGGCCGAGACGCGCGATCCTATTTTACCTGTTTATCCAAAGCTTCATGGCCGTAATGAAATGGATGTCCTGCGCGAGATGGCGACCGCGGGATTGCAAAAGCGGTTCGACGCGCGAATCTGTGACACAACAATGACCGAGGAGGATCGTCAGGCAGTCGCAACGCCGTATTGTGAGCGACTTGAGAGCGAACTTGGGGTAATTCAAGAAACCGGATTCGCTGGATACTTTCTGATCGTTGCGGACATTATTCAATGGGCGTTCGCTGAGGGCATACCCGTTGGACCAGGTCGCGGGTCTGGTGCCGGGTCGGTCGTGTCATGGGCTCTGACGATCACCGATCTAGATCCACTTCGGTGGGGCCTTGTCTTTGAAAGGTTTCTCAACCCCGAACGCGTGACTTTACCGGATTTCGACCTCGATTTTTGTATGATGCGCCGAGACGAAGTCATCCGTTATGTCCAAAACGAATATGGCGAGGATAGGGTCGCTCAAATCATCACCTTCGGCAAGCTTCAGGCACGGGCGGTCTTGCGAGATGTCGGGCGAGTATTGGAAATTCCTTACGGCCAGGTCGATCGCATCTGCAAGATGGTTCCAAACAACCCCGCCAACCCAGTAACGCTGCAACAAGCAATCAATGACGAGCCTGCGCTGCAAACGATGCGCGTGGAAGACGAGCCGGTCGCACGGCTACTCGATACCGCGTTGCATCTGGAAGGCCTCTATCGTCATGCGTCAACGCACGCTGCTGGAGTCGTTATCGGTGACCGGTCGCTGGACGACCTCGTGCCACTTTACCGTGACCCTCGCTCGGAGATGCCGGTCACGCAATTCAGTATGAAATATGTCGAAATGGCCGGTCTCGTTAAGTTCGATTTTTTGGGATTGAAGACACTTACGGTATTGCGCCGAGCAGTTGATATACTCGCTGAGCGCGGTATCGAGATAGATTTATCGAAGTTGCCACTCGACGATGCGCCGACCTTCCAGTTGTTGTGTGAAGCCGAAACGTCAGGCGTATTTCAGATGGAGAGCTCTGGAATGCGTGACGTCTTACGAAAACTCCGTCCGGATCGTTTCGAGGACATCATAGCGGTTGTTGCTCTCTATCGACCCGGCCCAATGGACAATATTCCAAGCTACATAAACCGCAAACACGGTCGTGAAGAGCCAGATTATCTTCATTCCACGCTTGAAGGTATTCTCAAAGAGACCTTCGGTATCATGATCTACCAGGAACAGGTCCTGCAGATTGCACAGGCGCTATCGGGCTTTACTCTTGGGAGTGCCGATCTCTTGCGCCGTGCCATGGGCAAGAAGATTAAGAAGGAAATGGACGCCCAGAATGAGGCGTTCGTCGACGGGGCAGAGTCGAGAGGTGTGGATCGAAAAGCCGCAAGTCGAATTTTCGACCAAGTCGCAAAATTTGCTGGATATGGCTTTAACAAGGCCCATGCAGCTGCGTACGCACTCGTTGCTTACCAAACGGCATATCTCAAAGCGAACTATACGGTTGAATTCATGGCTGCTTCGATGTCCTTCGAGTTTGGCAATACGGAGAAAATCGGTACTTATCGGAGCGATTTAATTAGGCTTGGCATCGAATTATTGCCGCCTGATATAAACCGTTCATTCGCTGATTTTTCTGTTGAGCAGGCGGAGGATGGAAAGCCCGCCATCCGCTACGCATTGGCGGCACTTAAGAATGTTGGCGCGGCAGCGATGAATGGCATAGTCGCCGAGCGCAATGAGAACGGACCGTATTCAGATTTGTTCGATCTCGCCCAACGCGTCGATGCGCGCATGGTCAATAAGCGCCAACTTGAATCCCTTGCAAGCGCCGGCGCATTTGATGCTATCTGCGATAATCGAGGGCAGGCATTTGACGCTGTCGAATATTTAATACGCCACGCCAACGTCGCCCAGAATGACCGCGACAGCTCACAGGTGAGTTTATTTGGTTCAGAAACATCGATCGTGCCGCGAAGCGAATTGCCCGATGCCGATGACTGGCCGACAGAGAAAAGGCTGCAGCAGGAATTTGAAGCGATCGGGTTTTACTTATCGGCCCATCCACTTCAATCATTCACGGAAGAATGCAAGCGTCTAAACATCGTATCATGGTTAGATATTCAAAACGATGTGGTTAGCGATGGCCGTGTCAAGATTGCTGGAGTCGTACTTGGGCGTCGATTTACTATGTCATCCCGTGGCAGCAAGATGGCATTTGTGCAGCTATCTGACGCTACAGGCACGTTCGAAGTTACTGCATTTTCAGAAGTTTTGGCGAACGATAGCGAATTACTTGAATCAAATAGTCCACTGCTCATCACCGCCGACCTACAGACGCGGCAAGACATAGTTCGCCTAACGGCACAGAAAATTGAGCCGCTTGCCGAAGCTGCGGCTCAGGCAACGGCGCGGCTTCGGATTTTTCTTGAGACTGAAGAAGCAATCCAACATCTGGCCAACGTCATAGAGCAACACGGAAAAAAAGGCCGAGGACGCCTCGACCTCGTTATGGATACCGATGTCCAAGAGGTCGAAATGACCATTCCCGGTGCCTATGTCATCTCCGCTGAAATTCGATCGGCAATCAAGGCGATTCCGGGCATCCGCGATATCCGCGAACTCTGAGCCGGCAGGCATAACCAAGGGTATGCTTGCCAATTGCGAGCCGAAACGGTATATTGTGGCATTAACTCTTATCTCTCACGCGGGTTAAGCGCACACCACGCTCACATAGACGGGTGGTCGCTCCGGTGCCGGAAATGACCGGCCATTCCCGCGGCGGTATAACCGGAAAAGGAAAATTCTAGTGACAGTACCTACGTTTACTATGCGCCAACTGTTAGAAGCGGGCGTTCATTTTGGCCATACGACGCGCCGATGGAATCCGAAGATGGAACCATTCATCTTTGGTACCCGCAGTGGCATCCATATTATCGACCTTGAACAGACTGTGCCCATGCTGCATCGAGCAGTTGAGGCCATCCGTGCAGTTGCCGCAGCAGGTGGCCGCATCTTGTTTGTCGGAACCAAGCGTCAAGCGACGGATGTCGTTGCCGATGCCGCAAAACGCTGCGGGCAATATTATGTAAATCACCGTTGGCTCGGTGGCACTTTGACAAACTGGAAAACTATTTCGAATTCCATTCGGCGCTTGCGTGATCTCGACACTCAACTTGCCGAAGAAAATGTAGGCTTAACAAAAAAAGAACTTCTGCAGTTGACGCGAGAGCGTGACAAACTGGAACGTGCCTTGGGTGGTATTAAGGAAATGGGTGACCTTCCAGACATCCTCTTTGTTGTGGATACGAACAAAGAAATGATTGCCGTCAAGGAAGCGCACAAGCTGAAAATCCCGGTTGTCGCCATAATCGATAGCAACTCCGATCCAAAATTGATTACCCACCCTGTGCCCGGCAATGACGATGCGATGCGAGCAATTGGTCTTTATTGCGATCTTATGAGCGCTGCCGTTCTCGACGGCCTTCAAGCTGAATTGATGGCGACAAGCCCTGATGCAGGTGAAGCCAAGGAAGCTCTGACTGAAACGATACAATCCGACAGCGCTGTGTCCGACGACGATGGCGCAGCAGATGTTTTGGCGGCGGAAGCCAAACTTCGCACATCACAGGATAAACTGACGAAAGGCAAAGACCTAAAACTGGCCTCCGCGGATGATGTCGTGCCTACTGAAGATCCTAAACCATCGAAAAATGCGGTGTTGGAAAACGCCTCCAGCGAACCCGCTGAAAGCGCCTAATACGCGCAATAGAAGGCTTTCAATGCCCAGAGAACGTGCTCCATTGCCCGTCCTGGCGGCAAGAATTATGCGCATAAGGATAGATGATGACTCAAATTTCAGCTGCACTGGTTAAAGAACTTCGCGAGAAAACAGGCGCAGGCATGATGGACTGCAAGCGCGCCCTCAGTGAGACGTCTGCTGATGTAGAACAGGCAGTCGACTGGCTTCGCAAAAAAGGCTTATCTGCCGCAGCGAATAAGGCTGGACGAGTTGCTGTGGAAGGTCTTGTTGGCGTCTATCTTGAGGCGCAAAAAGCAGCCATCGTGGAATTGAACGCAGAGACGGACTTTGTTGCGCGAAATGATGGATTTCAGAAACTCGTTGGCAATGTCTGTAAAATCGTCCTGGAGCAGGGAGGTGAACTCAACGCTCTAGTCGCTGCGCCATATACGGGGAATGATCGGACAGTTGCGGAGGAAATTACACACAACATCGCTACGATAGGCGAAAATCTCTCGATACGGCGATGCGAATCCTGTTCTGTTGAAAAGGGTGTAATTGCCTCCTACATCCATAGTGCCGCGACGCCAGATCTTGGCCGGATTGGGGTGCTTGTTACATTGGAGTCCGGCGGCGATCGTGAAAAACTACTATCGCTCGGCAAACAAATCGCCATGCATATCGCTGCTGCGCGACCGCAATGGCTAAACATAGCCGACGTGGATGTTGCCACTCTGGACCGAGAGCGTGAAATATTGAGCGAACAAGCACGAGCATCTGGACGCCCCGACGACGTTATTGAAAAAATAGTCGAGGGTAGAATGCGCAAGTATTTGGAGGAGTTTGTACTTCTAGAGCAAACTTTTGTAGTCGATAATCAAACAAAGATTGCAAAAGTTCTTAAGGATGCGGAAGAAAATTTGGGCACCCCTGTTCAAATATCTCACTTTGTTCGTTATGCACTTGGTGAAGGTATTGATAGGGGGGAATCAGATTTTGCGGCTGAAGTTGCAGCAAGACTTGATAGCTAAAACTCCATATTTAGGTGCTGCGGCGAATAGAGGGAAATGACATGGGGGCGCCAAATAAAATGAAGTTTCGCCGCGTCCTGCTCAAAATATCCGGCGAGGCCCTGATGGGTTCACGCGAGTATGGTCTGGACCCGGAAACCATCAAGAGAGTTGCTGCAGAAATTAAGGCAGTCAACGCAATTGGTATTCAGGTTTGCCTAGTTATTGGTGGGGGCAATATCTTTCGCGGTGTGTCTGGTGCGGCCGAAGGTATTGGCCGAGCCAGCGGCGACTATATGGGAATGCTTGCGACCGTCATAAACTCACTTGCCATGCAGAATTCACTTGAGCAAATTGGCGTCGATACGCGTGTTCTGTCTGCTATTCCCATGACAACAGTATGTGAGCCCTACATCGAACGTCGTGCAATTCGGCATATGGAAAAGGGCCGGGTTGTTATCTTTGCTGCTGGCAGTGGTAATCCATTCTTTACAACTGATACTGCCGCCGCGCTTCGTGCATCTGAAATGGGCTGTGACCTACTGCTAAAAGGGACAAAGGTAGATGGCGTTTATAGCGAAGACCCGTTGACCAACCCCGACGCTGAAAGATATGAAAAATTGACGTATTTAGAAGTGTTATCGCAAGACCTTCATGTTATGGATGCATCCGCAATTTCTCTCGCACGGGAAAATGACATTCCTATCCATGTGTTTTCGATACACAATACCGGTGCCTTCGCTGCAGCAGTAAACGGTGAAGGCCGATTTACCCTGATAACTTGAAAGGGCGGATACATGGCTGAGGTGGACCTGTCCGACATCGATCGGCGTATGGATGGCGCCCTTTCGGCGCTACAAAAGGAATTTAGCGGGCTGAGGACTGGGCGGGCATCGCCTAGCTTACTCGAACCGGTAGTCGTTGATGCATATGGATCGAAGATGCCGCTGAATCAGGTAGCCGCAATAAATGTACCGGATGCGAGATTGCTTACAGTGCAAGTTTGGGACAGTGGGCTCGTCAACTCGGTTGAGAAATCAATTCGTCAAGCGGATCTAGGGCTCAATCCGCAAGTTGAGGGCAACCTAATTCGCTTACCCATCCCTGATCTCAACGAAGAGCGGCGGACCGAGCTATCAAGGTTGGCAGCAAAATACGCTGAACAGGCCCGCGTCGCTGTCCGAAACGTGCGTAGAGATGGAATGGATCGTCTCAAAGAACTGGAAAAAGAAAACGAGATTTCCGGGGATGAACATCGCGCTCATTCTGCCGATATTCAAAACACAACGGATAGTCACATTGCTAAAATAGATGCAGCTTTGGTGACCAAAGAGCACGATATAATGCAGGTCTGAGATATTGGAAGCACTTCCAATCAGAGCAGAAGAACCCGACGTGCCGAGGCACATAGCGATCATTATGGATGGCAATGGTCGTTGGGCCCAGCGGAGACAATTACCGCGGGTAGAGGGGCATCGGCGCGGTGCGGATGCCGTTCGTCGAACTGTGCGTGCCGCTAGTAAACTTGGCGTCTCCTATCTCACGTTATTTGGATTTTCGTCGGAGAATTGGAAGCGATCCGAAGAGGAGGTGGGCGACCTTATGGTCTTGCTCAAGTTATATCTTCGAACGGAGATAGCTGAACTCCATAATAATGGCGTCAAATTTAGAATGATTGGCGATCGCTCACGATTTTCCTCCGATATCATTCATTTGATTGAAAATGCTGAGGCGACAACCGCTGCCAATACCCGAATGACCCTCGTACTCGCCTTGAGTTATGGAGGACGTCAAGAGATAGCCAAGGCTGCGCAACTCCTTGCTTGCGATGTGGCGTCTGGCAAAATTTCGGCCGACACAATCGATGAATTTGCACTGGCCCGTCGGTTGGCAACGAACGATATACCTGACCCGGATTTGCTTATTCGCTCGAGCGGCGAACAACGAATCAGTAACTTCCTGCTCTGGCAACTCGCCTACACCGAACTTGTTTTCACCGACACGCTTTGGCCCGAGTTCGATTGCTCAGATTTGACAGCTGCTATTTCTGAATTTCAGCGACGCGAGCGCCGATATGGCGCAACAGCTAGTTTAGTTTGACATGAGCGAACTGACACTGCGCATATTATCGGCACTTGTCATGTTGCCGGTGACAATCGGCGCAATTTGGGCTGGTGGTTGGTATTTTGTTGCCCTTGTCGTTGTCATGACCGCGACGATGTCACTTGAATGGTTGCGCATATGCGGCATTGAGTCTCGAGGTATTCGGACTGCAGCAGGATCATTTGGAACAGCTGCACCCGTCCTTGCCATGATGGATCAAGTAGGTGTGGCATTCGCACTCTTAGCGTTAGGTGCTGCCGTCGCTGCCGTAGGGAAAAACACCTCAAACCGACCGTCACGAATAATTGCTACTCTGGGATTGCAATATATAGGCGTTACGGGAATTGCCTTTGTTTGGTTGCGTTTTGATCCATCAATGGGACTGGCAACTGTCCTCTGGCTAGCGTCCGTTGTTATTGCCACCGACAGCGCAGGTTATTTTGTGGGACGTACGGTTGGCGGACCAAAGCTCCTCCCGCGTATAAGCCCGAAAAAAACGTGGTCTGGACTTGTTGGAGGGGTTATCGCAGCATCTGGAGTCGGTGTATTTGCAGTTCATTTAACGGGTCAAAGCACTATATTTTTTGTCGCATTACTAAGCGCCTGCATTGCAATAGTTGCGCAGACCGGGGACTTTATTGAATCGGGCCTAAAAAGATATTTTTCTGTTAAAGATGCGGGCAGCATAATACCCGGTCATGGTGGAGTTCTCGACCGCCTCGACGGATTTCTTTCAGCAACGCCCTTTGTGGCGGTCTTGACTTGGTTTCTTGGCAGCAGCCCGCTTATGTGGAATTGAACAGCTTTGGGCCGCCTTTTTCATGCTTTGAATGCCACCATATGGCATAAAGTAATTTGTTCAGAATGCAGGTGAATCGATGGACTTCTTGTTGAGTGTGTCCAGTTACGTACTGCCGTTTCTCGGCGTCTTGACGGTCCTCGTCTTTGTGCATGAATTGGGGCACTACGCGATCGCGCGTTACAACAACGTTCGTGTGATGGTATTTTCTATTGGATTTGGTCCTGAATTGTTCGGCTGGACCGACAAATCAGAAACTCGCTGGAAGATAAGTGCCATACCACTTGGTGGGTATATCAAGATGTTCGGCGAAGGCGAAAACGAACAACCAGGCGGCGATAATCAATCCATTTCAGAATCTGAGCAAAAAGTGTCATTCGCGCATAAACGATTGTCACAGCGTGTAGCGATCGTGTTTGCAGGCCCATTTGCAAATTTCATCTTCGCAATAGCCATACTCTCAGGCCTGTTCAGCATTGTCGGACAACCGTTTACTCCACCAACCGTTACTTCAGTACAGCCCGGCAGCGCGGCGGAAGAAGCTGGTATTATGGCTGGAGATACCATTGCGCAGATTGATGGGCGATCAATCGAGCGTTTCGAGGAAGTTCAACAGATCGTTAGTTTGAGCCCAGCGCAATTGATGACGATCATCGTGCGGCGCGGCGATAGCCACGTGTCTCTGCAGGTAACACCAAAGTTGGTCGAAGAAACTGACCGCTTGGGAAACGTTCACAGGCTCGGCCGGCTTGGTGTGATGGGGCAGGGTGCTGACTATCTCCGCCACGATCCATTTACTGCCGTATATCAGGCGGGTAAGGAAACTTTATTCCTAACCGGCGGTTCACTCAAAGTTGTTGGTCAAATGATTTCGGGCTCTCGAAATACAGATGAGTTGGGTGGGCCAATTAGAATTGCGCAAATGTCTGGCGAATTCGCCAGGGTGGGGTTGGTCCCTCTTATTTGGTTTACGGCTTTGCTATCAATCAATTTGGGGTTAATTAACTTGTTTCCCATACCGATGCTCGATGGTGGCCATTTACTTTTTTATGCGATCGAAGGAATTCGCGGAAAACCGCTTGGCGAAAAAACACAAGAAATGGGTTTTCGTATAGGGCTAGCGTTTGTCTTCGGTCTCATGATATTTGTGACTATTAACGACTTGGTACAATTGCATTTTTTTGAATTTGTTAAAGAATTGATCAGCTGAAAATTGTGACTAAAAATCCTGTGTGGACTACGTGCCTAAGAGTTATATTGAGCATGGCAGCGATCGTTGCCGTGTCTTCGCTAACTCCATTGCATGCACAAACCTTTGTGCCGACACTGGTTCCACCAGCGCCGGCGGGCATAAATACCCCTCGCTCTGGAGCAAACACCGATACGTCGGACACAAGCATTCCTGCGATTTCCGAGATCATAATTGAAGGTACGCAGCGCATCGAACCAAATACGGTTCGATCCTATATGCGCGTTAAGCCTGGTGACCGGATGGCCCCAGAACTAGTTAACGATATGCTCAAAGCACTTTTCGCAACCGGCTTGTTTGCAGATGTGACGATTCGACGGGAAGGGACAGCACTTATCGTCCGGATCGTTGAAAATCCAATTATTAATCGCATCGCGTTCGAGGGTAACAAACGTATCAAGGATGAAGTGCTCCAGAGCGAAGTCCAGTTGCGCCCGCGAATCGTTTACACACGAACGCGAGTTCAAAGTGATGTGAAGCGTATTCTTGATCTTTACCGTCGTGGCGGGAGATTTGCCGCGAATGTCGAGCCAAAAGTAATCCAACTTGAGCAAAATAGAGTTGATCTCGTTTTTGAAATTGTTGAAGGCCCTGAAACAGGGATTAACAGTATCAGCTTTATTGGCAACAGGCGGTTCTCCGACCGGGCGTTAAAAAGTGTCATTTTGACCAAGGAGTCGCGTTGGTACCGGTTTTTTGGTTCGTCTGATCACTACGACCCGGATCGTCTTACCTTTGATCGTGAATTACTGCGGCGTCATTATTTGAAACGAGGTTACGCAGATTTCCGCGTCTTATCCGCAGTTGCAGAACTGACTCAGAATCGCCAAGAATTTTTCGTTACGGTCACGATCGAAGAGGGTGAACGTTACAAGTTCGGAAGCGCTGACGTCGTATCAAAGATTGCCGAGGTCGAAGCTGAACAGTTTGTGGATCTAATCGAGATGGACTCTGGCGATTGGTACGATACGGAGCCGGTTGACGACACCGCACTGGCGATTACAGATGCGGTTGGAAATCTTGGATATGGCTTCGTAGATGTCCGCCCAAAACCAAAAAAAAATCGCGAAGATAGGTTGATCAATCTGGTGTTTGAAATCGAAGAAGCACCACGCGTATTTGTCGAAAAGATCGATATTCGTGGAAATGTCAGAACGCTTGATAAGGTGATTCGTCGTGAGTTTCGTTTGGTCGAAGGTGACGCTTTCAATGCCTCAAAATTTCGTCGTTCCCGCGATCGAATTCGTAATTTGGGGTTCTTCCGGAAGGTTGACATAAACACGGTCGCCGGCACCAGCCCAGACAAGACTGTGGTCGAGGTCGATGTTGAAGAACAGTCGACGGGAGAATTATCGATTGGTGGAGGGTTCTCGACAACGGTTGGTCCTATAGCCGATATCAGTATCCGGGAGAGAAATCTCCTCGGTAAAGGTCAGTCATTGTCCGCAAGTTTTCAAATTTCTGGGGCTACCCAAGAATTCGATATTAGCTTTACAGAACCGTATTTTCTCGAACGTCAGTTGTCGACAGGTATCGACCTCTTCCACGTATCTGAGGATAACCTTGAGGACAGTTCTTTTAAGTCTAAGAGGGCTGGTTTAGCGCTGCGTGTTGGCTACGAAATAAATGAACTTTTATCACAGGAGGTTCGGTATTCTTTTCGTCGTGAGGCAGTGGAGGATGTAAAAGATGAAGCGTCACAATTCATCAAAAGCCAAGCTGGGACATTCTTTACTTCCCTGGTTGGCCAAACATTAATCCACGATGCCCGCAACAACCGCGCAGACCCCACTGAAGGTTATTTCATAAGCTTATCCAATGTCTTGGCCGGCTTTGGTGGGACGGAACATTATCTTAGCTCGAAAATTGATGGCAGCTACTACTACTCATTTACAGATGACATCATCGCGGGCTTGACGGGAGAGTTAGGTCACATTTTTGGCATTGGGGATGAGGTCCGCATCAATGATCGATATTTTCTCGGCGGAGATAATCTCCGTGGATTTGAATCACGCGGCGTTGGCCCAAGGGATTCAGTGACGGATGATGCATTAGGCGGCAAAAGTTTATTTGCAGCTACGGCAGAACTCAGTTTTCCCGTTGGTCTACCAAAGGAGTTTGGCCTTACCGGTGCTGTCTTCAGTGACATCGGCATGTTAACCGGTGCGGAAGATGATGGTTCTCAGATACTTGATGAAGCATCAATACGAGCCAGCGTTGGCTTTGGTGTGGCGTGGCGCTCGCCTGCCGGACCGTTTCGGGTCGATTTTGCGTTACCGCTTGTTAAGGAAGTTTTTGATAATACAGAGGTGTTCCGTTTTAACTTCGGAACAAGATTCTAGATATCATGAACTTGATTAAAGCAAGTTTACGCGGTGCTGCTTTGGCATTATTCGCGCTTAATTTTGCCGCGGGACCGACCTTAGCACAACAACTCCCGGTGGCGGTTATCGCGGTTGTTGATTTTAGCAGGGTTGTCCGCGACTCATTGGCAGGCAAAAGTATTCGCAGCCAAACGGACCAACAACAGACGGGTTACCAAACTGAAATACAGGAATTTCAAAACGAGTTGGAAAAAGCTCGTCAAGAATTGACGCGTCAGCAGACAATAATATCACCGGAAGCATTTAACCGAAATCGCCAAGCATATGAGAAGCGGGCTCGAGAGTTGCAAACCACTGTGCAACAACGCAAACAGGAGCTTGATCAGCGGTTTGGCCAGGGTATGCGAGTTGTCGAAGCGGAGGTGGTTAAGGTTCTTCGCGAGTTTGCGGAGGAACGCGGTATCAATCTTGTTTTGAACGCAGCCCGTGGCGGTGTTGTGGTTTTTGCTGAGGGCGTTCTTGTGATAACCGACGATGTCGTCAGTCGTCTTAACGAACGAATGCAAGCTGTCCCTCTGCCACCGCCGCCGGTCAAAAATTAGTCATGGCTGATCCGCGTTTTTACAAGCTCGCGGGCCCGTTCACCCTGAAAGAAATGTCCGTTTTGACCGGCGCAATACTAAGCGCCGACGCGGATCCAAAAATTTCTTTCAAGGACGTGGCGCCTTTATCCGCGGCCGGACCAGATGACGTTAGTTTTCTCGATAACAAAAAATACATTGAGGAATTCCGGGTCAGCCGAGCAGGGGCTTGCATCGTTGAAGAGGGAGTTGTGAAAAACGCTCCAGAAGGCATGATACTACTGATAAGCCCCACGCCCTACCGGGCGTACGCTCTTGCTGCGCAGGCGTTCTATCCCGAGCCCGCATTTGCACCTTCGATTGCAACATCCGCCTCAATTGATGATACAGCGCACATCCCAGAAGATTGCTTGATAGAGCCTGGTGTTGTTATTGGAGCACATGTCATCATCGGTACGGGTTGTAGGGTTGGTGCCAATACAACGATCGATGAGGCGGTTACAATTGGCGATAAAACATCGATCGGTGCCGGTACAAATTTAAGCCATTGCCACATTGGCGCCCGTGTCCTGATCCATCCTGGCGTTTGCATAGGGCAACGGGGATTTGGCTTTGCCATGGCTGCATCTGGCCATATCAAGGTCCCGCAGCTCGGACGTGTGATTGTCGAAGATGACGTTGAAATTGGTGCAAATTCTACGATTGATAGAGGCAGTGGACCCGATACATTTATTGGAGCGGGGAGCATGATCGATAACCTCGTGCAAATCGGGCATAATGTGCAACTTGGTCGTGGTTGCGTCATTATTGCGCAATCTGGAGTCGCCGGAAGTTCCAAACTCGGAAACTTTGCTGTATTGGCGGCGCAGAGTGGTATCAGCGGCCACCTCGTGATCGGTGAGGGGGCTCAAATAGCTGGAAAGACTGGTGTGATGCGTGATGTGGGTCCAGGCGAGAAAGTTGCCGGCATTCCCGCCGTACCAATCAAAGAACATTTCAGACAAGTTGCAATTCTAAGACGCCTCGCTAATAAAAAAGCTGAATAACATGACCCAAGAGATAGAGTTGACCACAGGAATAACGTGTGAAATTGACGATGTTTTACGAATGATTCCGCATCGTTTTCCGTTTCTCATGATCGACAAGGTTATCAATATCGTCTCAGGTGAAAGCGCGACGGGTATCAAGGCAGTTACTATCGCAGAGCCGCATTTTCAGGGACATTTCCCTTCGCGTCCAATTATGCCCGGTGTCCTTATTATCGAAGCGATGGCGCAAACTTCCGCGGTGTTGGTCATCCAATCGCTCGGCGTTCAATCGGACGGCAAACTTGTGTATTTCATGTCGATCGACAATGCCCGATTCAGAAAGCCTGTCGTGCCAGGCGATACCCTAAAAATTCATGTTCAAAAGAAACGAGGTCGAGGTACGGTATGGAAATTCTCGAGCGAAGCCGAAGTCAACGGACATACTGTTGCAGAAGCAACTTACTCAGCAATGATTGTTGACAAATGACAGCGAGAATACACCCAACTGCGGTTATTGGCGAAGGTGCAACACTCGGTCGCGATGTGTCGATCGGTCCGTACTGCATTGTTGGTGATGACGTCAGCCTCGGTGATGAAGTCGTTTTGAGGTCCCATGTGGTGGTCGATGGTTTTACCGAAATCGGGGCAAATACAGAAATTTATCCATTTGCATCGATTGGCCTGCCACCACAGGACATGAAATTTCAAGGCGAAGCATCGCGTCTCGTAATTGGCGAAAGAACCATTGTCCGGGAATACGTCACCATGAACCCCGGAACCGAGGGCGGTGGATTGTTAACCATGGTTGGCAATGATTGTTTAATTATGATCGGGGCTCACGTCGCTCACGATTGCAAGATCGGTAATTTTGTCATTTTAGTTAACAACGCAACGTTGGGTGGGCATGTCGAAATCGGTGACTACGCTATCATCGGTGGGCTTGCCGCCGTACATCAATTTGTCAGAATTGGGCCACACGCAATGGTCGGTGGCATGTCCGGCATCGAAAACGATGTCATTCCGTATGGCTCAACGATCGGCGATCGAGCCCGTTTATCCGGGCTGAATGTCGTTGGATTAAGGCGCCGTAAATTCTCCAAAGAGGGTATCCATCAATTGCGCGCCGCCTATCGGATACTCTTTGCAGAGGAAGGCACGTTGAACGAACGTATTGAAGACGTCGCAGGCATGTTTGCAGACCACGCCGCTGTTATGGATATCGTCGAATTCATGCGGGTGGAATCGCAACGCGGCCTTACCCAACCAAAATCGGACAAATGACCGGCAAACTCGGCATTCTCGCTGGTGGCGGAAGTTTGCCAAGCTTAATTATTGAGGCCTGCAGACAGAGCGGTCGAGATCTGTTTGTCGTTGCGTTTGAGAACCAAGCTGATGTTGATCTCGTTGCCGACGTTCCCCACGCCTGGGTGAGACTCGGCGCTGCTGGTAAAACGCTTAAATTGTTGAAGGACGCTTCTGTTAAAGAGTTGATCTTCGCTGGCCGCATTGCGCGGCCGACGATGGCCGCGCTTCGTCCCGATGCAAAGGCACTGGAATTTTTTGCGAAAATGGGCACGAAGGTATTCGGTGATGACGGTCTCCTGCGCGCATTGGCAGAAACGCTTGAAGCGGAAGGTTTTGTGGTGACTAGCCCAACCGCGATACTCGGTGATCTACAGGTTGCGAAGGGAACATTAGGCGATGTCGGTCCTGACAACAGCGCCAGAGTGGATATCTCACGGGGCATAGACGTCTTAAATGCATTGTCACCAGTTGATGTCGGGCAGGCCACCGCTGTGCAAGAAGGGCTTGTATTGGGCATTGAGGCAGTGGAAGGTACAGATGCATTGATCGAAAGGTGCGCACTATTGAAGCGCGATGGACCAGGTCCCGTACTCGTGAAGATCCGAAAGCTCGGACAAGACTCACGTATCGATTTACCGACGATCGGTCATGCGACAATAAGACGGGTACGCGATGCAGGCTTTCGTGGAATTGCGATCGAAGCCAATGCCGCTTTGGTCCTGGAACGAGAACACGTAATAGCAACTGCCAATGAAGCAGGATTGTTCGTTATTGCCGTTACCGTTGAAAATTGACTGAAACACCGCTCTATTTTCTCGTTGCTGGCGAACCATCAGGGGACATGCTCGGCGCTCGATTGATGGCTGCACTCCGTATTCTAACCGATGGGACAGTTCGATTTTCTGGTGTCGGTGGCCCAGCGATGGAAGCAGAAGGTCTCGCTAGTATTTTCCCCATGGAGGAATTGTCGGTCATGGGGGTATTCGAGATTCTGCCCCATACGGTGCGACTTTTTCGCCGGATGCGTGAAACCGCAGGCGAAATCGACGAATTAAAACCAACTGCAATATTAACGATCGATGCACCCGCATTTGCTCATGGGGTCGTAAAGCGTGTGCGCAACCGTTCGATTCCCCGCGTTCATTATGTTGCGCCAACAGTTTGGGCCTGGCGGCCATGGAGAGTTCGAAAATTTAAGCGGCATTTTCACCATTTGCTTGCCTTACTGCCGTTCGAACCACCTTTTTTCACAAGCGTTGGGCTTCCATGCACTTTTGTCGGGCATCCGGTCACGGAGTCGGGCGCTGACAAAGGTAATGGTACAAATTTTCGCAAGAAACATGGCATTGAGCCAGGCACGCCGGTTCTTTGTGCGTTGCTCGGCAGCCGCCGTGGCGAGGTCCGGCAACTCGCTACGGTATTTGGCGAGGCGCTGACGCAATTGAAGAAACACTATCCCAACCTAGTCGTAATCCTTCCGACAGTTGCGACGCTTTCTAATTTGATACGTGAAATTTCGTCGTCATGGGCTGTGCCGACAGTTGTTGTCACTGAATCTGAAGAGAAATTCGACACAATGGCGGCGAGCAATGCCGCAATTGCAGCGTCTGGAACAGTGTCATTAGAACTCGCAATGGCTCGCGTACCTGCTGTCATCACCTATCGGCTACCGTGGTTGACTTATTTCGTTGTGAAGGGGATGTCGCTGGTCAAATTCGCGACGTTGATTAATATTATCTTAGATCGTGAGGTTGTCCCTGAACTGCTGCAGGGAAACTGCACCGCGGCGCAAATATACGATTCTGTGTCATACATCCTGGAAACAGGAGGTGAGGATCAGATCGCTGCATCTGGCGAAGCCCTAAAACGAATTGGTATGGGCGGAGAACAGCCGAGCATCCGCGCAGCACGAATGTTATTGAGTATTGTTGCCGAAAGGCCAAGTAGCGCCGCTAACGTTGGCCGAACAGATGATGGGGAGCATGTGTCATGAGCGATCAAACCAAGGAAAAACCCACTGCGGTAGACAGTAGTAAATTCAGGTTCCTACACACCATGATTCGAGTCAGAGATCTAGATAAATCGATCGATTTCTACACGCGCCTTCTCGGCATGAAACTATTAAGAAAAACGAACTTTCCAACGGGAGAGTTTACTTTGGCCTTTGTTGGGTACGGAGATGAAACCTCTGACACAGTGATCGAATTGACTCATAACTGGGATCAGCAAGAAGCTTACGATCAGGGAAATGCGTTTGGGCATCTTGCGATCGGCGTCCCCGACATTTATGGCACCTGCGAGCGCTTGAACGCAGAAGAAGTAAAGATACCAAGGCCGCCAGGGCCAATGAAGCACGGCGGAGCGACAATTGCTTTTGTCGACGATCCTGACGGCTACAAGATCGAGTTGATCGAACGAAGCTGAATGGGAATTGCAGATGCTCGTTAGACCTAATCGGCAGGTTTTATCTACTCATAGGTCGAACGAGTTTATGCCGAATGTCCCCTATAGCTGCGAAGAACGCTATTTACGTGCACTTATCGGCACATATTTGCGTTGCTTACTGCCCGTATAGAGTTGGCGTGGGCGTCCAATTCGCTGCGTTGGATCCTCGATCATCTCTTTCCATTGAGAAATCCAACCTGCGGTCCGTGCGACCGCAAAGAGGACGGTAAACATGCTCGTCGGGAAGCCAATCGCACGCAAGATTATGCCCGAATAGAAATCGACGTTGGGAAACAGCTTGCGCTTGATGAAATACGGATCGGAAAGAGCAATTTTCTCAAGTTCCATAGCAAGCTCTAACAGCGGTTCCTTCGTCACCCCAAGCACTTTCAAGACATCGTGGCAGGATTTTCGGAGAACTGCCGCCCGCGGGTCGTAATTTTTGTAGACCCGATGGCCAAACCCCATCAAACGGAATGGATCGTCCCGATCCTTCGCGCGCTTAATAAATTCAGGGATATTTTTCTTGTGACCAATCTCATGAAGCATGGCGAACACTGCTTCGTTGGCGCCACCATGAGCGGGTCCCCAGAGCGAGGCGATACCGGCGGCCGTGCAGGCGAAGGGATTAGCGCCTGTGGATCCAGCCAAGCGGACCGTGGATGTTGATGCGTTCTGTTCATGATCAGCATGGAGGACAAAGATGCGATCCATTGCGCGTGCGACGACTGGGCTGATTTTATAGTCTTCAGTCGGCATCGAGAACATCATGTGTAAGAAATTTTCGGCGTAGTTCAGATCGTTGCGCGGAAAGACAAAGGGCTGACCGAGCGTATATTTGTACGCCATTGCTGCAATCGTCGGCATCTTGGCAATCAAACGGTGGGAAGCTATTTCCCGCTGCCTTGGGTCCGTAATATCGGTGGAATCGTGGTAGAAGGCCGAAAGGGCTCCGACAACACCAACCATGATGGCCATGGGATGCGCGTCGCGACGGAATCCTCGATAGAGGTAGAGCAACTGCTCATGCAGCATGGTGTGCCGGGTAATTGTGCCAACAAAATCAGCTAATTCCGCCTTCTTCGGTAATTTGCCGTTATGCAGAAGGTAGCAAACTTCCAAAAATGAGCTCCGTTCCGCCAACTCTTCGATGGTGTAACCGCCATAGAGAAGCACACCTTTATCGCCGTCGATGTATGTAATCTCGGATTCGCATGAGGCAGTCGAGGTAAAGCCGGGGTCATAAGTGAAATAACCGGTCTGGGCGTAGAGTGCGCGGATATCGATTACTTTTGGGCCGACGGATCCGCTGATCAGATCGTATTCAAATGTCTTGCCCGAGCGGTTATCCGTTAGAGTTACCGAATTCCGCTTTGCAACTTTCTTTGTCTTTGCCGCAGCAGTCGTTTTCCGAGACATGTAAATTCTCCCGACAAATAAAATTATTATTTAATCTATTATAGATAAAAACTTAACGTCATTGCGCCAGGAAGGCCGTTTCTACCAATGACAGTATAGTCACGGCGCCTAACAATTCGCAAACCAGAGGTACTTCTTAGTTAGTGCGCTCCGCTGCACGATCAATCCGCGTTAACGTCTCGTTGCGCCCGAGAATTTCGATCACCTCGAATATTCCGGGTGAGACATTCATGCCCGTAACCGCGGCCCGCATGGGCTGGGCGATTTTTCCGAGACCAATATCCATATCTTCAGCGAGTGAGCGTAGTTTTTCTTCGAGTGAACTTGACGACCAGTCCTCTACCGTCGCCAGCGTTTCTTTGGCCCTCAATAAAAGACTAGAAGTCTCTTCGTTGAGCAACTTAGCTGCCTTCGCATCCGTCAACGGATATCGTGGAGGTTCGACATAAAATCGAGAATTTTCGACCAATTCTTTTACGGTTCGAGCCCTCTTCTTGAGCTCAGTTAGCCCCTTGGCAACACGGTGCCGCCCGTCATCTGAAATCTCGCCATCGAGTTGGGCTGTGAGCTGCTCGAACACTGTATCAAGCAGGGCCGCATCCGGTGTTTCGCGTAGATATTGGGTGTTGAGATTGTCGAGCTTGGCCATGTCGAGCCGAGCTGGAGATTGGCCAATACCGTCAAAATCAAACCATTCTATGGCCTGTTCACGACTGATGATTTCGTCGTCTCCGTGGCCCCAACCGAGCCTTAGGAGGTAGTTGACCAACGCATCAGGCAGGTAACCCATCTCGCGGAATTCGGCAACGCCGGTCGCCCCATGACGCTTGGATAGTTTGGCACCATCGGCACCGTGAATAAGCGAAATATGAGCGAAAACAGGAATGGTCCAATCCATTGCAGAATAGAGTTGGGACTGGCGCGCAGCATTGGTCAGGTGATCGTCTCCACGGATGATGTGGGTGATGCCCTCGTCGTGGTCGTCCACAACCACAGACAGCATATAGGTTGGCGTTCCATCGGCTCGTAGAAGGATCATGTCGTCCAGCTGGTCGTTGGCCACGCGGACCTGGCCCTGCACCTGGTCGTCAATTATCGTTTCGCCCTGTTGAGGGGCCTTCAGGCGGACAACGGGCATAACGCCGGTTGGCGCATCAACGGGATCGCGGTCACGCCAGCGTCCGTCATAGCGGACCGTGCGGCGCTCGGCCCGCGCGCGTTCCCGCATTTCGGTGAGTTCATCCGGGCTGGCATAGCAGTGATACGCCTGACCGTTTTGCAGCAGCACATGCGCTACTTCCGCATGCCGTTCGAGCTGTTTGGACTGATAGAAAACATCTCCATCCCAAACCAAACCGAGCCATTCCAGGCCCTCAAGGATTGCCGTGAGCGCCTCAGGTGTCGAGCGCTTCCTGTCGGTATCTTCAATCCGCAGAAGATAGCGACCGCCGTGGTGGCGCGCGTAAAGCCAGTTGAACAAGGCGGTACGGGCGCTGCCTAAATGCAGCATTCCGGTCGGCGAGGGGGCGAAGCGGGTTACGACAGTCACTGGGATTAATACTCACTATATTCGAATTCATGGGTGCGCGGTATATCACAGGCAGGCCACATCGGTCACCAGACTTCGGAAAACCCTTCCTCACCTGCGCGTATTAGCGCACTGTTGGTTACATGGATGTCCATTCGGATGGACATGAGGTAAATCGGGAGAGCTGCCGGCGCAAAGTACGTTGTGTACAGGGGCTATTACCGTCGCATATCCTGCGGGCAAATTGGTGGCGGACTGTGATAACGACAAGCTGTTAATCCGTCAGAGTTAGGAATTTTTCTGGCGACTGTTTCGCCGCAGATATTCAAAAATCGCGATTAACGCACCGAACGCCATAGTAATCGCGAAAATTATTCCAGCAATATCCCTAGCATCAAGACAGTAGCCGGAGTTCGCGGAATTAGGCCATGGTCACCGGCCAGAACGACGAGCGGGCAATCTACGCGCTAGTAGCAGCGCAGCAGGCTGACAAGCCGTCCCTGGACTTTGATTCGGTCAGGACCGAAAATTCGTGTCTCATAGTCGGTATTCGCCGGTTCGAGAGCGATTGAGCCGCCCTTGCGGCGCAATCGCTTGAGGGTCACTTCCGCATCGTCGATCAAAGCAACGACGATCGAGCCGCTCTCGGCGGCGTCACACCGCTCAAGAATGACTGTATCACCGTCGTAAATTCCGGCGTCGATCATGGAATCGCCATCAACCTCAAGCGCGTAGTGTTCACCAGGCCCAATCAGGCTGGCTGGTACCTGGACGACGTTCGACTCGTCGCGCAGGGCCTCAATCGGCGTGCCTGCCGCGATCCGTCCGTACATTGGCAGCGCAATAACGTCATTCGCCACCTCTGCCGATTGGAGTGCCGCTGGCGTGCGTTGCTGCGGGAAGTCCGTAGGGATGACAGTCGGCGAAAAGCCGGAATGCCTTGGGGCCGACTGTGGTGGCCGGTTGTCGGGAAGGCGGAGCACTTCAAGGGCGCGGGCGCGATGGGGCAGGCGGCGAATGAATTTTCGCTCCTCAAGGCCCATAATCAATCGATGAATACCCGATTTTGACCGCAAATCGAGCGCATCCTTCATTTCGTCGAATGAAGGCGATACGCCCGTTTCCGACAAACGCTGATGGATAAACGTCAACAGTTCGTACTGCTTCTTCGTCAACATCGGCGACACCCCTCATTGTGTTCCTCTAAATATGAGCAACCACAATATATAGAACAAAATACAAACATCACCACATGTTCTAGTTTAGTTCTTTTAGAGGGTCAAGCTGGAATTGGCTAATTCCGGACAAGGATCAATTTTACAGTAGAGGCACGTAAACGTATTCGCCAATCCCCTGCAGCACGAGGAAGGTCGTTGAACTCTCCCCTCCATAGGTGACGAAGTGAGGGCCGCACGCTTCAACGAGGTAAACTTCGCCTGGCCCAAGCAGCACCTCCTCTTTGGGGTCTTGCAGAAAGAGCCGAAGACGCCCCACAATGACGTAGAAGGTATTGCTGTGGTAGTGCCAAGGAACGGCTTTGTGTCGGCAAAATTTTGAGTTCACTAACGCGGAAGCCGGGGCGTTCTAGATGATAAGCGCTGTATTCAACCTCATAGAGATGGCTTGCGTCCTTCAAAGGTTCCGTCGTCTTATTCATTTACTTTAGCTCCACACCAAACGCATCAAAATGGAGGTTGCGGTCCAAATTCAGCGCAGGGAGTTCAAATCTGCACTAATCCGCCGCCAATTGGCATGATCTCCACCTTGTGCCCGGCTTTGAGCGCGGGCGCACCAGGCAATCGCACAACCAGACAATCAGCCTCCGCAAGCCGTGCCATCATCGAGCTATCCTGCCGAGAAAAGGGCGTCGCGACCGCGTTACCGCTATCGTCATAGTATAGTTGCGCGCGGAGATAGTCCTGCCGTTCGTCATTTGCTCCCAAATCACTGCCAAGTGTCGCCGTAGAGAGCCGCTCACGGCTAATGTCCATCCCCAACATTGCCTTCATCGCAGGTTTGATGAAGATCATTGCGCACACCATCGTAGAAACGGGGTTTCCCGGCAGGCCAATCACCGGCGTTTCGCCAATCTTGCCAAACATCAGTGGTTTTCCCGGCCGCATGGCGATCTGCCAGAAATCCAGCTCCATGCCTTCTTCACCGAGGACGCTGCGGACGAGATCATGTTCGCCCACAGAAACACCTCCAGAGGTCAGGAGAAGGTCTGCGCCCTTTGCGCCAGCAAACATGCTCCGCAGGGTCTCACGATCATCCGGTGCAATGCCGAGCTGAAGGGGATCTCCACCCAACGCCGTAATGGTTGCGCCGAGCGCCAGACTATTCGAACTCACAATCTTGCCGGTGCCGATGTCAGCCCCCGGCATAACAATTTCGTTGCCAGTGGCAAGAATAGCGATCCTTGGCCGACGTCTGACCATGAGCCACGGGAGGTTCATAGCGGCGGCAAACCCGATATCGCGCGCGCTGAGCAGCCGTCCAGACTTGAGACCGACGTCACCGGCGCTGAAATCCAAGCCTGCTGGGCGTATATACCGCCCTTCGTCGACGTTTTCTTTAACCGTTACACGATCTGCCGATGCCTCGGTATTCTCCTGAATAACAATAGCGTTGGCCCCGTCGGGGACCGGCGCACCGGTAAAAATACGTGATGCCTGACCGGGCTTTAGCGTTCCGTCAAACGTATCTCCCGCTACCACATAGGCAACCACATCGAGATTTGCCGGCACTGTGGCAACATCCGATGCGATAACCGCGTAACCATCCATTGCCGATACGGCAACAGGCGGCTGGGTACGGCGGGAGATGGCATCTTCAGCGAGCACGCGGCCATGAGCTAAAGCGAGGTTGACCTGTTCAGGCGCAAGGGGTTCAAAGGCACCAACAATACGGGCGATTGCTTCTTCAACTGAAATCATAAATTTGCCTCATAAAGTCCTGATTTACCGCCTTTTTTATGAGTTAAGTGTATATTAGAAATTGACATAGCACGATCCACTGACTTGCACATATCGTAGATTGTGAGTGCTGTTACTGAAACCGCTGTAAGAGCTTCCATCTCGACACCGGTTCGACCCTCGACCTTGCAAGTCGCGGTGATATGGACCGCGCTATTCGCTTCATCCACGTCAAATGCGACGCTCACTGCGTCGAGTGACAGCGGATGGCAGAGCGGAATGAGGTCGGAGGTCCGTTTTGCGCCCATAAGCCCAGCCAATCGTGCAACCGCAAGTACATCCCCTTTTTTCATCGTGCCGCCACGGATTTTGGCGAGGGTTTCAGCGCTCATGCTAACGCTGCCTTGAGCAATTGCCACGCGTGCCGTCACGGCTTTGGTGGAGACATCGACCATTGCCGCATTGCCGTTTGCATCAAAATGGCTGAAATTCGCCATATTCTGTCAGGCAAGTGCTGGCGAGGTGACGTCGACGAGGGCGCGAGTGGCTGCTTCCACATCGGCCTGACGCATCAAAGCTTCGCCGACAAGAAAGCAACGCACATCAGATGAGGCCATGCGCTTTAAATCCTTCGGTGTCGCCAAACCACTTTCGCTGATTCGGATGCGATCATCCGGGATTTTTGGTGCCAGACGCTCTGTCGTCGCTACATCAACTTCAAGAGACTTAAGGTTCCGATTGTTAATACCGATGAGCGGTGAATCAAGCATAAGTGCCCGATCCAGTTCATTCTCGTCGTGTACCTCAACGAGTATATCCATCTCTAAGTCGCGCGCAACGCTGGCCAATTCTTTCGCCTCAGAGTCATCTAGAGCCGCCAAAATTATGAGAATGCAATCGGCACCAATCGCACGAGCTTCAAAAACTTGGTAGGGGTCGAGGATAAAATCCTTACGCAGTACGGGCAGTCGGGTCGTCGCACGCGCAGCCGTCAAATATTCGTTCCGGCCTTGAAAATATGGAGTGTCCGTCAAGATCGAGAGGCATGTGGCACCCCCTGCTTCGTATGCGCGGGCGAGGGAAGCTGGTTCAAAATCTTCTCGGATCATGCCCTTGCTGGGCGAAGCCTTCTTAATCTCAGCAATTAGGCCATAGATACCGGATGCAAGTGCCTTGTGAAGAGAGGCGGTAAATCCTCGCGTTTTCGGCGCGTTCGCGGCCAATAATTCCATCTCCAAAAACGTACATGTCGCCTTACACGCTGCGATATGAAGGCGCTTATCTGCGCAAATCCGGTCAAGAATGTCGCTCATACGGCATTGCCGGCAATCGAAATCAATTTTTCCAACGCCGCCGTGGCACTTCCATCGTCGATTGCCTTCACGGCAACCAAAACACCCGCGCGCAGATCGGTTACCCTTCCGGCAACGATGAGGGCCGCAGCCGCATTCAGCGCAACAATGTCACGCAATGGCCCCGTCTCACCTGACAACATTGCCCGGATGGCGTTTGCGTTCTCCTCAGGATTGCCCCCTTTGAGGTCGTCCAGAGTTGCGCGCGCCAGGCCAGCTTCCTCTGGCGATACCTCAAATGTTGAGACCTGACCGCGGTCAAGGGCCGCCACGAAACTTGGTCCGGTCGTCGTCAGCTCATCCATTCCGTCGGCACCGTGCACAACCCAGGCACGCTCAGCACCGAGTTTGCCGAGAACCGTCGCCATCGGTTCGATCCATTTGCGGTCAAATGTGCCGACAAGAAGGCGTTTTACGGAAGCTGGGTTTGCGAGGGGGCCTAGGATATTGAAGATCGTGCGGACCCCCATCTCAACCCGCGTCGGCCCAACGTTGCGCATGGCTCCATGATGCCGAGACGCCAACAGAAAGCCAATGTTCGCTTCGGCTATTGCCCTCTCAACGTTCTTAAAGTCGGCATCTAAATCGACACCCAAAACGCTTAGTACATCGGCCGCACCAGATTTTGAGGTAAATGCACGATTGCCGTGTTTAGCAACAGGCACGCCGCATCCGGCAACAACGAGCGCGGCCGCCGTTGACACGTTGTGGGTACCCATCGCATCACCGCCGGTGCCAACGATGTCCATTGCATCTTCTGGAGCACCAACAGACGTCGCCTTAGCACGCATGGCGCGTGCGGCGCCGGTTATCTCCTCGACAGTCTCACCGCGCAGCCGTAGGGCCATCAAAAGAGCCCCGATTTGCGAGGGCGTTGCGTTGCCTGACATAATGATATCAAACGCCTGTTCCGCCTCGCTCTCGCTCAGTGAACTCCCGTCCGCAACTTTTGCCAACGTAGGCTTCAAATTGATGCCGCTATCTGCCATCACGCGGCCTTATCGGCGGAATTTGGACCGGCTTCCACCAAAGTTAAGAAGTTCCGGAGCAGAGTGTGCCCACACTCGGTAGCTATACTTTCCGGATGAAATTGGACGCCGTGAATCGGTAATACACTGTGGGAAATTCCCATAATCAACGCGTCATTGGTTTCCGCTGTTACGTCGAAGCAGTCGGGCAATGATTCACGGTCCACGATCAGAGAATGATACCGCGTCGCCGCGAACGGGCTTGGAATATCTCCAAAAAGCGGATGGTTGGTATGCATAATGTCACTTACTTTGCCGTGCATCGGCATTGGCGCATGCGCGATATGGCCACCAAATGCCTCTGCGATCGACTGATGACCGAGGCAAACCCCAAGCACAGGCAAATTCCTTTCAGCAGCCGCTCGCACCAAGTCGATACAAATTCCCGAATTCGTCGGTATTCCTGGCCCAGGTGAGATAATAACCGCCTGCGGTCGCATCGCCATCACTTGCTCGACAGTCACAACATCATTGCGATGAACATCAACATTTGCACCGAGCTCACCAAAATACTGGACCAGGTTGTAGGTAAAGCTGTCGTAGTTATCAATTAATACATACATTACAATACACTAAGTTATGCTCTTGAGAGCACGGTATGTTGAAAGCCTTATTATATAGCAGGGATATTTAAGCGACGAAAGCACGCCCGACCGCGCACAGCACCGCTTGACCCTGCTGGTCGACGATACGCATATGTCCCGTATGAACGAGACCACAACCGACGCCCAAATATATACCTGTCCAATGCATCCTGAAGTTCAGCAAGCAGGCCCTGGTTCCTGCCCGGACTGCGGAATGGCACTGGAGGCTATGGGCCTGCCGGCAGCCACACGGCGGACCGAATACACTTGCCCGATGCATCCCGAGGTTATCACGCAGGTTTCAAGCGACTGCCCGATTTGCGGAATGGCACTCGAGCCGACCGTCATTGATTTGTCGCCAGTGGTGAATGTGGAACTCGACGACATGACTCGCCGATTTTGGGTGTCGGCGGCACTTTCCTTGCCAGTGCTCGTGATCGCGATGTCGGACCTTATCCCAAGCTTGCCGCTCCAAAAGGCAGTTTCCGTATCAAATCTCGTGTGGATCCAGTTGATTCTAGCAACTCCGGTCGTCCTTTGGGCCGGACTTCCATTCTTCCAGCGCGGTTGGGCGTCACTGATTTATAGAAAACTCAACATGTTCACGTTGATCGCCACCGGGGTTGGCGTTGCATATATCTATAGTTTGTTTGCAGCCCTCGTTCCCGGCATTTTCCCCGACACGTTTCGCGTTGAGGGAGCAGTCGCCGTGTATTTTGAGGCTGCTGCAGTCATAACGACGCTTGTTTTGCTCGGTCAGGTTTTGGAACTGCGGGCGCGCAGTCGGACGAGCGGTGCACTCCGGGCATTGCTTGATCTATCGCCTAAGATGGCGCGACGCTTAGACGACCACGGTGGCGAAGAAGACATTCCGCTGGACGCATTACTGGCCGGCAACAAATTGCGTGTTCGCCCAGGAGAGAAGGTTCCGGTCGATGGCGTGATTCTGGAAGGTGAAAGCGCGGTTGATGAATCGATGGTGACCGGCGAGTCGATGCCGATAAAAAAAACGCCGGGAAGCCAAGTGATCGGCGCGACGGTAAACGGAACCGGCGGATTTATCATGCGGGCCGATCGCGTCGGCAGCGAATCACTTCTGGCTCAAATAGTTCTTATGGTGAGCGAGGCCCAACGAAGTCGCGCACCAATCCAGCGTGTTGCCGATGCTGTGGCAGGATACTTCGTTCCCATTGTCATCGTCGCGGCAGTATTCACCTTTGTCGCCTGGAGTGTATTTGGCCCTGAACCGCGCTTGGCGTTTGCACTAATCAACGCGGTTGCGGTTCTGATAATTGCGTGTCCATGTGCACTTGGCCTCGCGACTCCGATGTCGATCATGGTCGGAATGGGGCGGGGTGCAGAAACCGGTGTCCTCATCAAGAATGCCGAAGCGCTCGAAATTCTCGAACGAGTCGACACGCTTATCGTCGATAAAACAGGCACCCTGACGGAAGGAAAGCCGAGGCTCACAACAATAATCAACAATGAACAAATAACCGAAAATGAGTTGCTGCGACTATCGGCAAGTCTTGAGCGTGGCAGCGAGCACCCGCTTGCCGCCGCTCTTGTGGCTGCAGCGGAAGAAAAAAACCTTCAATTATCTAAAGCTGAAGACTTTTTTGCGGTACTTGGCAAAGGCGTCACAGGACGAGTAGATGGACGTCGTGTCGCGCTTGGAAACGCAGCCTTATTCAAAGATCTAGATGTTTTTGTAAGCGAATTCCAAGATCGGGCGGAGTTTTTGGAGAAAGAGGGTGCGACGGTCATGTTTGTCGCACTTGACGATGCATCCGTTGGATTTGTTGCTGTCGCCGACCCCATAAAGAAGAACGCTGAATATACAATCCGTCAACTGCACGAAGAGGGGTTGCGGATCGTCATGGTGACCGGCGATAACGCCAGAACTGCTGAAGCTATCGCCCATAAGCTCGGCATTGATGAAATCGAAGCCGAAGTCCTGCCACAACAAAAAGCAGAAATCGTCCAACGTCTTCAGGCCGAGGGGAGGCGTGTCGCCATGGCAGGCGATGGCGTAAACGATGCACCGGCCTTGGCACAGGCTGACGTTGGGATGGCGATGGGCAGCGGTACCGACGTCGCCATCGAAAGTGCCGCAGTGACACTCGTCCGAGGCGATCTGCAAGGGATTGTACAGGCTAGGCGATTAAGTCGGGCAACGATGCGCAATATTCGTCAAAATCTGTTTTTTGCGTTCGTTTACAACGGTCTTGGCGTGCCCCTTGCGGCTGGCGTTCTCTTCCCTTGGTTTGAAATCCTGCTCAACCCGATGATCGCAAGCGCTGCGATGAGCCTCAGCTCAGTATCGGTGATCGGCAACGCCTTACGATTGCGCAACACCGCCCTATAGTGGTTTTGATTTTGTCGACCGTTGCTGTCCTGTCTTGTAGTCCGCCGCTCTAGACATATAGTGCAAAAGCATTTCAGTGCAGCGAGATATGTCGAAACTAGCCACACGAAAACCGATCAAACGATCGAAACCACCCGGTGCGCCGAAGCGTAAGGCCCGTGGCAAAACGCCTGGTACAAGCGCTAAAGGAGCGACAGGCCGGAGCCGACACCCATCATCGGTCCTTATGTGGCTGAGCGGCAAAGTTCTCACCACGATCTTGCCAGCACTGTTCTTTGGCATTGGGTTGGGAATCGTGATCGGCTACTGGCTCGATCCTGAAGACAAGCTTCCTATCTCTAACGTTGCCATCGAGAATTCTGTTCAAACACGCTCCGTTCCTCGTCCGGAATCCATTCCTTCAGGTCCCGTGCTCGTTGCGCCTGAGCAGGCGCCGCAGAAGATTATACCGACGAATACTGCGCCGATGGAAACCGTGCCGACAGAAACCGTACAAACTGTTGTGCGTATACAGCTGAATGACGAGCAAGTGGTCGCGTTGCCGACAGTTTCTGAACGATCAGCGCCTGCACCGACCATAACAAAGAAAAAGCAATGGCTCGCAAACGCGGTAATTTCGGCTGTCGACAAGAAAAAACCGGCCATCGCTCTAGTTATCGACGATGTCGGGGTTGATCTAAAACGTGCTCGTCGGGCCGTCGCTCTCAAGGGTCCGTTGACGATCGCGATCATGACCTATGCCAACGACATAACAGCGCTTGCATCAACGGCGCACCTAAATGGCCACGAATTGATGGTGCATGTGCCGATGGAACCGGTCGATCTCAGCTCGAACGCCGGGCCCAATGTGCTCCTAACGTCGCACGAATCCGGCGAACTGATGCGCCGGCTTGAATGGGCTCTTACACGGTTCGATGGTTATGTTGGAATCAATAACCATATGGGTAGTCGATTCACGGCATGGGAACCTGGAATGAGGTTGGTACTCGCAGAACTTAATAAGCGCGGTCTGTTGTATCTTGATTCGCGCACGTCATCGGAGTCCAAAGCGGGGCAGGTGGCCCGCAAACTAAGTCTCCCTTTTGCATCCCGTGATGTATTTCTCGACAACGACCCGACACCAGATGCCGTGCGGCAGCAAATTGTTGAGTTGGAGGAGATTGCAAAACGATATGGCTACGCGGTCGGAATTGGCCATCCTCATGATGCAACGATTGAAGTCTTGAGCGAATGGTTGCTGCACGCCGAAGAACGCGGCTTTGTTCTCGTCCCGATAAGTGCCATCGTTCAGCGACGACTGGCGAAATCTTGATCGAAAACTAGCGATTACCTGAGGCTTCGCCGACTGCTTCCTCGGCGGCGCGTATGAGCGCTCGTGCCTTGTTCTGACTTTCCTCAAATTCCAGGTGTGGATCGCTATCTGCAACAATTCCGCCGCCAGCCTGCACGTACATCGTGCCATCCTTAACAATCGCGGTTCTCAGCGCGATGCAGGTATCCATATCACCGTTCGCGCCAAGATAACCAATGCAACCGGCGTACACACCACGCTTTTCGGCCTCTAATTCATCAATGATTTCCATTGCCCGAACCTTTGGTGCACCGGATACCGTCCCGGCCGGAAAGCCCGCAATTAAAGCCGCCAGTGCATCATGTTGGGAGGCAATAGAGCCCTCAATATTGGAGACGATATGCATGACGTGTGAGTAGAGTTCAATTTTCATTTTCTCAGTGACTTCGACTGAGCCAATATCTGCGACTCGGCCAACGTCATTGCGACCAAGATCAAGCAGCATGAGATGTTCAGCCAGTTCCTTTGGATCAGCCAACAAATCTTCCGCCAACGCGCGATCTTCAGCTTCGTTTGCACCCCGCGGCCTTGTGCCGGCGATTGGCCTCACAGTGACTTTACCTTCCCGCAACCGAACTAAGATCTCTGGGCTGGATCCGACGATCGAAAAGTCTCCAAAATTCAGGTAAACGAGAAATGGAGACGGGTTTAGTCGCCGCAATGCGCGGTAAAGGGAAAATGACGAGAGTTCGAACGGTACTGCAAATCGTTGACTCAAAACGACCTGAAATATGTCACCAGCAAGAATATATTTCTTGGCGCGTTCAACCATTTTGCAAAACGTATGGTGTGACATGTTCGAAACAGGAATTGGCTTTTTAGCCTGGGGCACCCTTGCTTTGTCATCATGGGAAACAGGCTGTGAAAAGTCTGCCAGCACGCTGCTCAGACGATCAGAACCCAGGCGGTGTGCATCGACAGCGTTCTGGCCGTCTTGCGGGCGTACTGGCGTTACAATTGTTACGGTATCCTCGATGTTGTCGAAGATTGCTATTACCGTCGGACGCAGAAACATGCCGTCAGGAAGTCCCAATGTATCTGGGTTTACATTTGGGAGATGCTCCATCAAGCGAACGGTGTCGTAACTCATATAACCGATGAGGCCAGCCGCCATTGGTGGCAAGTGCGGCGGTAAATCGATAGCCGATTCGACATGCAGCGCCCTCAATGTATCAAGCACGTCGCCGGCGCAGGGCTCATAGGTATCCTCGCCGGCGAGAGCATTTCGGTTGATCTCGGCTTTGCTACCGTGACAGCGCCAGATGAGATCGGGGTTCAGGCCAATAAAGGAGTATCGCCCGCGAATCTTTCCGCCTTCAACAGACTCGAAGAGAAAACTGTTTGGTCGGTTATCGGCAAGCTTCAACATTGCCGAGACTGGTGTATCCAGATCGGCGATAAAGGTTGTCCACATAACCTGCGGTTTGCCCGCGTCGTAGGTTAAGGAAAAGCCGCCCAGTGCCGGATTTGACTGCATGTGGTTTAGTAAAGCGCGTCGACGGCACTCTGGTTGACCGTCACGCCGTATCGTTGCTGCAATTCGGCACGCAATTGCTCAAGCATATCGGTTGAAAACTCGCTGCGAAGCCGCACAGCTATCTCATTCTGCACCGATTGTTCTGCTGAGCTTGCAGGTTGAATATCGGCGAGCTGGCCCACAACTGCACCACCGTTTATCTCTACCATCGCCGCAACACCGAGTTTGGTTTCGAAAAGGTCGCCGACAATTGAAAGCGGCAACGCATCTCCCGCACCGTTCCCATTTCTGGTGAAAGGCTCACTCGTTACAATAGTGAATTTTTGATGACTAGCTTCAGCGCCAAGCGTTTTGCCCGAATTCAACTCTTCAACCAGCCGTTGGGCTTGTTCGACCGCTGCCTCTTGCGCTTTTTCCGATTGCCAAGCGCTTATGACCTGCGCGTGTATGCTTGCAAGTGGGCGCAAAGCCGGCGGTCTACTTGCGTCCACTCGGACTATTAGATAGCCACCATCCTCAGTTTCGGTCAGCGTACTTTCCTCGCCAACCTCCATGTTGAATGCAGTCTCGACAAAACGAGCGCCGTCTGGAAGTGCTTCAATTTGCACTCCATCAGCGTCGCGGCCATTGCGATCCAGACCGTCAATACGAGCCACACTCAGGCCCAAGCTTGAAGCAGCTTCTTCGATATTTGCCCCGCCGCCCAGCGCATCCTCCAATTCATTGGCCGTGCTGTACATCACGTCGATTGCTGACCCTTCAGCAATGGTTTTTTTCAATCTATCACGAAGTTGCTCAAATGAGGGTATCGATCCTGGCTCGATAGTCGTGACATGGATAAGATGCCAACCGAACGGGCTCTCAACCGGACCCGAAGTCTCACCCACTGCGAGGGAGAATGCTGTCTCGCCAAATTCCACAGGCAATTCATTTCTTGAAACGGTTCCAAGAGTGATGTCGTTCCCGCCAGCGAGTCCCTCAGCTACGTCGGTAAAGGCTTCTCCATCGGAGATTCGTGCCGAGGCATTGATGGCAGCTGCTTCGTCGTCGAGGGGCAACTGCAAGATGGTGCGTCGCTCTGGTGTCGCTAATTCCGCAGCGCGATCATCGTACGCGTCACGGAGGTCCTGTTCAGACACTGCGATATCACTCGCAAAATCCAGTGGCATGAAATGCACATAGCTTACGACACGTGATTCGGGCGACGTAAATCGATCCGAATTCGCTTTATGGTATGCGTCGAGCGCGCCCTCACTTGGTGTCTTGATTCCATCCGGTGACACGACAACTCTCACAAATTTTGCGACGCGTCGTTCGCCGCGCCGTTGGTTAAGTTTGTCGGCGAGTGTTGGAGGCGGGGGAATGCCGGGGACAAGGCTGTCGATCACTTGTTCACGGTGAATTTCACGCCTCAAGTCTTCGACAAAAGCGCCTTCCGAACGTCCATCACGCAATAACGCGTTCTGAAATAGCCCACGATCGAATTGCCCGAACTCATCCCGGAATGCAGTCTGTGATCTAATTTCAGCGCTCAACGCACTGTCGCTGACAAACACACCGAAGTCTCTGGCCTGCAAATCGTAAAGTCGCTGCGAGATAAGATTATCCAAAAGCCGCACGTGCAGGCCTAGGCCCTGCGCTTGCTCAGCGCTGATATTGAGTTGACTCAAAGCATTCAATTGGCGTCTAAAGCCGTCGGCAAAAACGCGCGTACTAATCTCCGAATCACCAACTTCCGCGACCGCAGCATCACGACCGGAATGATCAAACACATCGCCGATGCCCCAGAAGGCAAAACTCGCCATTAGTCCGCCGAAGAATATTTTGGCAGGGAGTGATCCCGCCGCCTGCTTGAGTGAATTAAGCATTTATAAGCTCTAAAAATGCCAAAAATTGGCGCGAGACGCGGCATCATAAGGAGGCACCTGCAACCTCGCAACTGACAATACGATGACGAAGCTGCAACATCGAGTTTGGTCAAGCAGGGATTGGGGAACAAACTCTAGATGCAACCTTGGCGACGAGTGATGTAAGATTTCGATTAGAGAAGACCAAAGGCTGGAGAGAAACAAGGCAATGACAACATCGCGTAAACCTCTGATTGTCGGAAACTGGAAGATGAACAAAGTCGGCAGCGAAGCCTTGGATCTTGCGCGTCAGGTCGCCGCCGGCGCAGTTGGACTGAATGTTGACGTGGTGGTCTGCCCACCTAGTCCATACCTCCAAGTCGTCGCAGACACCCTTTCAGCGAGCAACGTCTGCGTTGGTGGCCAGGACTGCCACGCCTTGACGAATGGGGCGCATACCGGTGATGTCAGCGCAGCAATGCTAGGCGACGTTGGGTGTCGCTATGTCGTTGTTGGCCATTCCGAGCGCAGAATTGACCACGGTGAGGATGACAGCACTATCAGAAGTAAGGCCGAAGCAGCTTGGAGTTCTGGCCTAACCGCAATCATATGTGTTGGAGAATCGCAGGCCGAACGAGATCAAGGTCAAACTCTGGCACGTATCAGCGCACAATTGGAATCTTCAGTGCCTAAATCGGCGAACGCAGCAAATACGGTAATCGCCTATGAACCAATTTGGGCAATCGGCAGTGGTGTTACGCCAACACTGGAGAATGTGCAGGAAGTTCATAGTCATATACGGATGTACCTCGGCATAACACATAGTTCAGATATGGCTGAACAAGTGCGGGTGCTTTATGGCGGCTCGGTAAAACCAGATAATGCACGTGAGTTGTTGGCGCTCGCTGATGTTGATGGCGGGCTTGTCGGCGGAGCGAGCCTCGATGCGAACGGCTTTTTGGCAATTGCCCAGTCGACCATTGGCGCGATGGAATAGATATTTACGGCGGGGAGGGCAACCGGCTTTTAGCTTCTAAGTGAGCTCTACGAGCTCAGAAGGACTAGCCACCGCAGCGTGAAGGCATTAAATATCAACTGCTACTGCCCCGCGCGGGCTTTTCGACCACCCCTGCACCGAGTGCGTTTATGATCACGATTATTCTCGTCATTCATTTGATGCTGGCACTGGCGCTCATCGTCGCTGTCTTGTTGCAGCGTAGTGAGGGCGGCGCTCTTGGGATTGGCGGCGGCGGCGGCGGCGGAGGTGGCGGCTTTGGTTTGATGAGTGCCCGAGGAACAACTAACTTGTTGACCCGCGCTACTGCGGTGCTCGCCGCGTGTTTTATTGCAACGAGTTTATTCCTCGCTATTCTCGCTGGCGGCACTCGTGAGCCAATATCTATTCTCGATCAGCCGATAAGCGAACAATCCCATCAACCAGCGGTACCTTTATCACAATGAAGAAACCGGGACACCTGGGCCGCTATCGGCTTGGGTATAAGACCAGTGTCCTATATGTTGTTTTTTCATGACGCGGTTTATCTTTATCACCGGAGGTGTGGTCTCCTCTCTTGGCAAAGGAATCGCGTCATCGTCTCTGGGCGCGTTGCTGCAGGCAAGAGGATACAAGGTCAGGCTACGTAAGCTCGACCCATACCTTAACGTCGATCCTGGGACCATGAGCCCCTATCAGCACGGTGAAGTTTACGTCACTGATGACGGGGCAGAGTCAGATTTAGACCTTGGTCACTACGAGCGTTTTACGGGCGTTACTGCAAAGCGTAGCGACAACGCGACGACCGGGAAAATATACTCAGATGTAATTGCGCGTGAGCGCCGCGGCGACTATTTGGGTGCCACAATACAAGTGATTCCGCACGTAACGGATGCAATCAAAGAATTCATCCGCGCCGACCTTGATGGTGAGGATTTTGTGCTTTGTGAAATTGGTGGCACGGTCGGCGACATCGAAGGATTGCCGTTTCTTGAAGCAATCCGCCAAGTTGGCAATGAGATTGGACCTAAGAATGCGCTGTTTATCCATCTCACGCTTGTTCCCTATATCGAAAGCTCACGCGAACTTAAAACTAAACCGACGCAGCATTCGGTGAAGGAGTTGCTCAGCTTAGGCATTCAGCCGGATATTTTGCTGTGCCGTTGCGACCGCGAGATTTCTGCCGAAGCCCGCCGAAAGATAGCGCTCTTTTGCAATGTCCGAGAGGAACGAGTCATTCCTGCGTTAGACGTTGATACTATTTACGATGTGCCAATTAGCTATCATGCACAGGGATTCGACACACAGGTTCTGACACATTTCGGGTTAGCTGAAGGGCACGAAGATGAAGTTGACCTCAAGCGTTGGGACGAAATCGTTCGACGCATCCGCATGCCGGAAGGCCAAGTCAATATTACTATAGTTGGCAAATACACGACTTTACCAGACGCCTATAAATCCCTCAGTGAGGCATTGTGCCACGGTGGAATTGCCAACAATGTCCGGGTCAAATTGAATTGGCTTGAATCGGAGATACTTGAACGGGAAGACCCCGCGCATACACTTGAGGGGTGCGATGGCATCCTCATACCGGGCGGATTTGGGCAACGCGGTTCGGAGGGCATGGTTTCTGCTGCAAGCTATGCAATGGAGCGAAATGTACCGTTTTTCGGCATCTGTTTTGGTATGCAAATGGCTGTCGTTGGGGCAAGCCGTAGCCGGGCTGACGTTGCGGGCGCAAATTCATCCGAATTTGGGCAATGCGACGACCCAGTCGTCGGTCTATTGACGGAATGGACCCATGGAAACGCGATTGAACGGCGAGACGTCAAAGGGGATCTAGGCGGCACGATGCGTGTTGGTAGTTATCCCTGCGTCCTATCTCCAGGCAGCCGTATCGCGGAGATCTATGACAACCATCATGTAATTAACGAACGCCATCGCCATCGTTACGAAGTTAACGTCAACTACCAAGAACGCCTTGAATTAGCTGGTTTGCGGTTCAGTGGGATGTCTCCGGATGGGCAATTGCCCGAAATTATTGAGTTGGAGGACCATGCCTGGTTCGTTGGAGTTCAATTCCATCCAGAGCTCAAGTCCAAGCCGTTTGAGCCCCATCCGCTATTTGCGAGCTTCGTAAAAGCTGCAATCGACAAGTCTCGCCTCGTTTGATGCGCGGTAGTCCATGAGCACCACCAAACATGTCCACGTCGGCAAACTCAAGATTGGGAATGATCTGCCCCTGACGCTCATTGCTGGGCCGTGTGCACTGGAAAGTCGTGGCCATGCAATGGAGATGAGTCACGCCCTTAAGGAGCTGACCGACGACCTCAATATTGGCCTTATTTACAAAACTTCGTTTGATAAGGCGAACCGCACGTCAATCGATGGACCGCGCGGCATGGGAATGAAAGACGCCTTATCAATTTTTTCTGAGATTCGTGAAACAGTTGGGTGCCCCGTCCTGACCGATGTCCATAGTCCCGAACAATGTGTTCCTGTCGCCGAAGCGGTAGATGTCTTGCAGATCCCGGCTTATTTGTGCCGTCAGACCGATCTCCTGATTGCCGCTGGCAAAACAGGAAAGGCCGTTAACGTCAAAAAGGGGCAGTTTCTCGCTCCATGGGATATGCAGAACGTTGTAAAGAAGCTCGAAGCAACGGGAAATTCTAACATATTGGTGTGTGAACGAGGGGCCAGCTTTGGCTATAACACCCTCGTTACCGACATACGTTCACTGCCAATTTTAGCAGAAACCGGTTATCCGGTCGTCTTCGACGCAACCCATTCTGTACAGCAGCCAGGCGGCGCCGGAACGAGTTCGGGTGGACAACGCGAATTCGTCCCAGTGCTGGCACGAGCGGCCGTCGCGGCCGGCGTTGCTGCGGTCTTCATGGAAACGCATCAAGATCCAGATAGTGCGCCAAGTGACGGGCCTAATATGTTGAATATCAAAGATTTACCGAAAATACTTTCTATATTGATGGAATTTGATCGGTTGTCGAAAAAATATCCGATTTTTCTTAGCTAACACGATTTAGGGTTCTTCTCGATGACAGCAATCATCAGCGTATTTGGGCGTGAAATTTTGGATAGCCGCGGCAATCCTACAGTCGAGGTCGACGTGGAGCTGGAGTCTGGAGCTATTGGACGCGCGTCAGTTCCATCAGGTGCGTCGACAGGAAGTCATGAGGCTGTGGAATTGCGCGATGGCGATAATCGCTACCTCGGCAAGGGCGTCCGCAAGGCCCTCGATAAAATCAACGGTGAAATATTTGATCTGATTTCTGGTCTCGATGCCGAAGAGCAGCGCGTAATCGATTATTTGATGATCGACTTAGATGGGACACCGAACAAAAGCCGGCTCGGAGCCAACGCGATCCTCGGCGTTTCACTCGCCGTCGCGAAAGCAGCATCCGAAGAGACTGGACTTCCACTCCACCGCTATATAGGCGGCGCTGACGCACATTTACTGCCAACACCGATGATAAACATTGTTAATGGCGGTGCCCATGCGAACAACGCCATCGACATCCAAGAATTCATGATCATGCCTGTCGGAGCCCATAGCTTTGCTGAGGCAGTGCGTATCGGTACTGAAGTCTTTCATGAACTTGGCAAAGGCCTATCAGACGCAGGACACAGTACGAATGTTGGAGATGAAGGTGGATTTGCACCAAGCTTAAAATCAACAGCAACGACTTTGGATTTTATTCTGAAATCTGTGGAAACAGCGGGATATAAGCCCGGTGAAGACATAGTCATCGCGCTTGACTGCGCAGCCACGGAATTTTTCAAAGACGGCAAATACGTTATGACTGGCGAAGAGAACAATTTCGACGCCTCCGAGATGGTTGCCTGGCTAAGAGATCTTGTTCGCACCTACCCGATAGTCTCTATCGAAGACGGCATTTCTGAAGATGATATGGCGGGCTGGCGACATTTGACTGAAGAAATGGGCAAAGACGTGCAACTTGTTGGCGACGACCTGTTTGTTACCGACGCCGGGCGGCTAAAAAAGGGCGTCAATGAGGGCATAGCCAACGCTATACTCATCAAGGTAAATCAAATTGGAACCCTAAGTGAAACCCTAGATACTGTGGAACTTGCCAAACGGTCGGCATACGGGACTGTAATCTCCCATCGCTCTGGCGAAACTGAAGACGTAACAATAGCCGACCTCGCTGTCGCAACAGGTGCCGGCCAAATCAAAACCGGGTCGCTGACACGATCTGAGCGTGTTGCCAAATACAATCAACTCTTGCGCATCGAAGAAATGTTAGGCGACACCGCACGGTTTGCCGGAAAAATTTGATAATGCTGCTAATTCCTACCAGATGCGCGGCATTACCTCGGCAATCATACAAGCTCTAGTGTCTCGGCAATATTTGCCGAAGTAGATAGGCAATTAATTTTCCTAGTATAAGAAATTATTACCTATTGACGCATTTTGGGTTGATGTGATTCCATGTATTAATGGTCGTACTGCGCGAAATAAGAAGACGTGCGCGTCAAATCGTGTTGCCGGTCCTTGGTACCTGCGTCGTTGTCTATTTTGTTTATCATACAATTCAGGGGGACCGCGGTCTTCGCGCCTATGTAAATCTCCGAAAGGAAGTTGAAGAAGCGACGTCAATGGTATCGACCTTAAACGCAGAGCGCGTGATACTTGAGCGGCACGTCCGACTCCTGCACCCGAACAGTTTGGATCTCGATATGCTGGAGGAACGAGCGTGGGCAATTCTAAATGCCGCCCACAATGACGATGTCGTAATCTTGTTTCAGCCGTGAAAATATTGGCATCGCACTGGCAAAATATACTTACTATGCACGCTTATTAATCTGCTGTGTTCGAACCGGTTTCTTTAAAACGAAACCTTGTCAAATTCCACATCGCGTGTACCTTAACTTGAATTAAAAATACGGGCGGATTCATGTCCGCCGCGATGGGGAGCCTAAATGGCAAAATTAGGCGGCAAGCAAAAA
>Ga0302135_10000111_pt1 | contig 46527 bp, 45 predicted proteins | sample CBN3_surface_MG_FD_203119 | JGI IMG/M metagenome (GOLD analysis project Ga0302135, IMG submission 203119) | Marine microbial communities from Western Arctic Ocean, Canada - CBN3_32.1 | ecosystem: Environmental > Aquatic > Marine > Oceanic | place: Canada: Western Arctic Ocean | collected...
GGAGCCCAACAAGTGGGTGATCTATAAGCCTAAGGGCGAGATGCTGGTACTCGACAAGATTTTCCCGGAAGGCATCACCATCCCTGAGAGCTTTGAGGGGAAGAGCATCATCCAGCTCCCAACCATGAAGACCCACGTGTTCACTACCATGACCGGAGCAATGAAGAACGCCTTTGGTGGGCTGCTGAACCGTAAGCGCCACTGGACCCACTCTGTCATTCACGAGACGCTGGTGGACTTGCTGACCATCCAGCAGGAGATACATCCAGGGCTCTTTGCGGTAATGGATGGCACCTTTGCGGGAGACGGCCCAGGCCCAAGGGCGATGCGATGGCATATTCCCGGCGTGCTGCTGGCTTCTGCCGACCAGGTGGCCATTGATGCTGTGGCCGCGAAGATGATGGGCTTGAACCCAATGGACATCAAGTTCATCAGGATGGCCCACGAGCGCGGGTTGGGCTGCGGCGACCCTGATGAGATAGAGATTGTTGGCGAGGACATTTCCGAAGTGAACTTTGGGTTCCAGACGGTGCAGAACACCTTTGCCAGCAGAGGCCAGAAGCTTATCTACTGGGGGCCGCTCAAGTTCTTGGAGAAGCTATGGCTTCGCTCTCCACTGGTGCCTCTGGCCTACCTGGCATCCAACGTGTACCACAACGGCTACTGGCGCAACATGAAGGGTAAGAAGCGCATCCGTGAGGCGTTGAAGACGCCGTGGGGCAAATTGTTCTCTAGCTATTAACTCAATAGTAATGTTGTAATAAATTGCACCCCCGGCATACGCCAGCAGGCCGGGGGGCATCCCCCGGAGCCCCTTGCAAGAGGGGAACCCCTCTAGACTCCCCACGTGTCTGGAGCTTTAGTCCTCTTGCCGCAGCGACATAAGAAAAGCTTTAGTCCCCTCGCGGCTGCGAAATATGGGTCCAGGGCTAAGCCCTGGCTGTGTGGAGCGCGATGCTCCCCAACATAAGGTTCCGATAGCTCACCTCGCTGAACCCCGCTTCTGACATGGCAGCTATAAGCTCCCTTGGGCTCAGGTATCGCTCCACGGAGGCTGGTAGGTACTGATACGCTGTTCGACTCCCCGAAAGAGCCCAGCCTACCAACGGTAGCATCCAACGAAAGCCTATTGTATAGACAGCTTTGCTGACGATGTTCTTGGGCTTCACGATGTCCAGCACCACCAACCGCCCGTCCGGCTTCAGCACCCGCTTGAACTCCGCGAGTCCCAAAGGGATGTCATCAAGGTTGCGTAGGCCAAAGCCGATGGTGGCGCAATCGAAAGTGCCATCAGAAAATGGAAGGGCTAGCACATCGCCTTGGAGAGGGTGAACCCTGTCTTCTAGGTGCTGGTGTTCCAGAATGAATTTTGATTGTTGGAGCATGGCGGCAGAGAAGTCCAGTGCCGTGACGTGGGTAGCCTGGCTAGCTAGTGCCGCTGCCAGCTTTCCCGTGCCGGACGCTGCATCCAGCCCTCGTTCAACGTGCTCCGGCGCAGCCATGCGGACGGCCAGACGCCGCCATGCCTCATCGCGCCCAAAAGAGGCAACGGTGTTGAAGGCATCGTACCGCTTGGCTATGCGATCGAACATCCGCTGGACGCGTTGTGGGTGAGTTGTGTTCATATGCCTATGCTCTCCGTGCTGACTCGTTAGGTATGACTGGCTGACAGCTTTGCCAGCGTCGATGCATCCAAAGCCTGCCGGGACGTGTACCTGGGAGTGAACCCTGTTTCGCGTCGCAGCTTCTCAATGTTTGCTACCCAGGGCCATCGAATCATATCGAGGCCACAGGATGGCGAGTCACCCTGAAGCCTGAGGACCCATGTGGCCTGCGTCAGCGGGTACAGGAGGGCGGCGGGCACCGGCAATGATCTCCGACCTGCCACTCGTGCTATGTCACTATACGGGACGGTTCCAGCTCCCGCTATGTTGTACACCCCGGAAAGCTGCGCTTTCAAACAAAGCTCCAGGACATCTTGCAGGTCGTCTTCATGGATGAACTGCATCTGCGGGTCGGTGCCTAGGACGCTCACCAACAGGGGCTTGGAGAACGCCTTGGTGATGAAGTTATCGGAGTTGGGACCCATGACCACGCACCCACGCAGCACGGTATTGTGGGTGTTGGGATTGTCCAAACCGTATGCTTGAAGCAGTGGTTCCGTAGCGACTTTGTCCTCTGCGTACTGGAACCCACGTACTGGCTGCATTGGAGACTCTTCAGTGAATGGGGCGCTGTTGTTGGGGCGAGCTCCGTATACGGTGGTGCTGCTGAGATAGAGTATGTGGTCAACGTCGGCAGCCTGGCAGCTTTGGAGGACTTGCGCAGTTCCGCCCACGTTGGTACGACGCACAGCTTCTCTGTTGCGCCCAGGTTTTAGCTGAAAGGCCAGATGAACAACGGAACTCACCCCGTGCTCTTTGAAGACGTCCTCTACTGGCTGGGAGATGTCACGTTGGTAGGCGGTCACCTTAGGGTGTGTCGGGTCTATGAACCGAGCATCGAGGGCGATTACTGCGTCTACATCGTTGGAAGCTGCCAGTCGTCCCACAAGCCTTGCGCCGATGGAGCCTGCTGCGCCTGTGACTGCGACTCTGAGGCCGTTAGCCACCAGGGACGACATCGGCGAAATCGAATCGAAGTGTCCCCAGCCCCTGTACGTCAAAGGCCATGCCGACCTTATGGACTCCTGGCGTTAGCGGGGTTCCGGTTGCGGTGATAGTGGTGGCGCGGTTCAAGGCAAGGGTGAAGGGTACGTCCTTGGTGACCTCAGAGAATGACACGGCACGGTCGTCCACGGTGAAGTGGGAGTCCTCCATAGGAATTTCCTCACCATCCAGCGTTAGGGGAAGCATCCCCCTGGCGTAGCCGGAGCCAAGGGAGTTCTTAATCTCAAAGGCCAAGCCCTTTTCCGTGGCGCGCAAACTGCCTTTCACGTAGAGCCTGCGTAGGAGAAACCCTGGAACGGTAATCACTGAACCCTCCTTGAGTGGACTAAGGTCATGCTATGCGTTCTCTTCCATGGTGCGATGCATCTGGTACAGCCCCTCTTCCACGGTAACAACCTCCGGGGGCAGTTGTCGTTCAGCTCCCAGGAGCTTGGCCATGATGTATATCTGGGCCGCTCGCTCCACCAGCGCAGCTACGTCCATAGCGGCGCCCAGATCATGGCCTACCGCTACCAGTCCGTGATTACTGAGCAACGCTGCGCTGCGGTTTTTCAATGCCTCGCATGCACTTTGGGCAAGTTCTTCGCTGCCGGGAGGTTGGTACGGCGCAACGCGGATAGATCCTCCCACAAGCACCACTACCTCGTCGATGACGGGGGGTATCTCCATGCCTGCTACGGCGCAGACGCTGGCGTAGACGGAGTGGGTGTGCACCACGGAGCGCACGTCTCGGCGAGCGGCATAGACGGCAAGGTGAAGCATGGTTTCTGACGATGGTGGAAGGTCGCCGTAGATGGGATCAGCTTCAAAATCGATGACAGGGATGTCCTCAGCCGTCATGGAGCGATAGGAACGGCGACTGGGTGTAATGGCGACGAGAGGTGTCTCGCCGGGAATGAGGAGGCTTACGTTGCCGCTTGCCCCAGAGACTAGGCCAAGTCGTGCTAGCTCCTGGGCCGTTTCCAGCACCGCTGTTCGCTCGGCTTTCCAAAACTCCGACGCCATTCATTGCTCCCGTGTCTGATTGCAGCCCTATTGTAGTCTGGCAGGGCTTGGCCTGCACCTACACCCCTGGTGGGTACCTGTGGGGTGTTCAAATGACGCAAAATTTAAGCGACTACAAAATACCCTTCAACCGTTCCTGGGCTTCTAGCCAGCGGGCGTAGTGCTCTTCATACTCTGCGGTGACCACTGGCTTTGGCTCGATAGTGCGCAGCCCCTCGCGGGCTGTTGAAGCTAATTTGGCAAAGTCGATGTCGCCTGACAGCGATGCCCCCGCGACGATGGCAGCTCCAACGGCGCTGGCGTCTGGCGTAGAAGCAATGTGGATAGGGCGACCAATCACATCGGCGAATATCTGGTTGAACAGCACGGTGCGGGTCATGCCTCCGCCCAGGGCAATGCTGCTGGGAGTAATTCCCGTCACTTCTTCTAGCAACTCACATGCGCCGCGTACCGCAAAAGCAATGTTCTCCAACGCTCCACGGGCTAAATGGCCTTGCCCAAAGCCGCTGAAGGTGGTGGGCACGGGGAAAAGGATGCCTCCCGCTCGCAAGCCAGGCCGCGATAGGTCGAGCGGAGCGGGGCCGAGTAGCGCCAGCACGCCGTCTCCCCCTGGGGGTACGTTTCCCGCCATCCCTTCCATGGCCTGGTAGGCATCGTCAGCGGTTCCGAAAACGAGGTCGCGAAGCCAGCGATAGGCGTTGCCGCCATCCCCGGCGTTGGCTTCGGTAATCCAGCGTCTTGACGCCACGTGTCGACCCACCCATGTCCGCTTTGCCATATCTGGTTGTGGTGTAGCAGTGACGGCCTGGGCCGTTACGCTCCAACCTGCAACCACGCCCACTGCTCCAGGCTCCACAACGCCCATCGCCAGCAGGCCGCACTGGGTGTCTGGGCCAGCTACCACCACGGGGGTACCAGGGTTCAGACCAAGGTCTTCTGCCACTGCTTTGGTCACACCGCCAACGGAAATACCGGGCTTGGTTAGGGCAGGGAACCAGTCTGTACGTAACCCTAGTTGATCTAATAACTCCGTGGCCCAGCCCCCGGATACGATGGTGAGCAAGCCCGCTTCTGAGGCTAAGGTCTCCTGGGCTGCAAGCTCCCCGGTGAGGCGATACGCAACCCAATCGCCAAGAGTAAGCACCGTTGCTATGCGGTCATACGCGTCTGGACGGTTGGCCTGGAACCACCGCAGCTTGGCTGGAGCAAAGAAAAAGGACGGAAGATGCCCGGTAGTGGCGTAGACGGCATCGCTGAAGTCCTCGTCCATCCCTGCGCCTTCAAAGACCGCGCGGAGGTCAAGATTAGGGCCGAGGTACAGCGCTTTCCCAGCCCTGTCCATGAACCCGACGCCCTGTCGTTGGGACGTGATACCAATCGCCGCCACAGCGGTTCCTGTAATGCCGATAGATTGTAATGTTTGTCCTATCAGGTTTATTAGAGATGCCCATAGGTCGTCTGGCAAAAACTCACGACTGAGTTCTGAAGCATCATCTGGCGTGATGTATGACGTTGGTTCGATAGACGACGCTAGAATGCGACCTGTCAGGTCGGTCAGCACAACCTTCAGCGTGCTGGTGCCGATGTCGATGGCGAGTAGGTTTTTTTGCTGTTGGGTCATGGCTGCGTCCTTGCGAAGCGCAGAAGGTCGCGGGTAATCATCTGCGAGTACCGTTCCACCGTCTCAGCCGTTGCGCCGCCGATGTGTGGCGTCAGCACCACGTTGTTGAGCTTCAGCAACGAGCTGTTGGGCACCACGGGGTGGGTCTCGTACACGTCCAAAGCAGCCCCGGCGATGCCCCCTGCTTTGAGCGCGTCTACTAGTGCGGCCTCATCAACCAGCGCCGCGGAGGCCGTGTTGATGAGGTAACTAGTAGACTGCATCAGGGCGAGTCGTTCGCGGTTGAGCATACCGATAGTCTCCGGGGTCTCTGGCACATGCAAAGTTACAAAATTACTATTTGAAAGAAGCTCATCAAGGGATGACATTGCCACGTATTGGGGTGTTGTTGCGTAGGGGTCGTAGCCTAGCACTCGCATCCCCAAGGCGTGACCCAACCGAGCTACGCGCTTGCCGATGGCACCAAGCCCCACAACCCCTAAGGTCTTTCCTGAAAGCTCCGTGCCTCGCAAATCGGTATAGGGCGTTAGAGGGTCTTCCCACCCGCCACTGATGACATAGCTGTGGGCTTCCGGGATGCGGCGTGCCAGGGCAAAGGCAAGTCCTACGGTCATCTCCGCTACTGCGTTGGCGTTGCGACCAGGTGTGTTGGCTACAACAACGCCTCTGGCTTTTGCAGCTTCGATATCAACCTGGTTTGTGGCGTTACGGCAGAGACCAATGAACCGCAGGGGCGATGGGCCTTCAAAGACCTCGTCAAAGAGGAAGTCCACCTCTATCACCACCGCTTCAATAGCCTCATCAGACAGTCTCACTGCCAACTCCGCCGGATCCCAAATTCGTTTGGTCTCTGTCCACGGTTCGTAAATGACGGTGATGCGCTTACGAAGCTGTTCAAGTGACGCGTTGGCGAAGGGCGCAAGGATAAGGGCTTTCATTCAACGGCCTCCGGCCTACCTAGCCTGGACCTGGGTTATCTGAAATGCGCGCGCTCCCAGGAGTCGCACATCCTCTGGCGGACGTTCCGGGGTGCCGCCATCACGTTCTAGCGGAATGTCTGCTTCAAGCTCCTCCTGCGTGACCCACCGCCAACCATCGGGTATGGTGGTCACAGGGTGAAGCGGCCGACACACGTAGATGAAGTCAATGTGCTGATGGAACCCGACTACTGGGTCGTCGATGTCCTCCACCATGATGGTGAGGGGTGGCTCCACCTGGGTGGGATACGTCAACGTGATATCGAGGACACTGGTGGGCACAATCTCGGCCTGAACCCCCGTCTCCTCCTCAACCTCACGCAACACCGCCTGCACGGGATCCTCGTTCTCCATAACGTGACCGCCAGGGGGAAGCCATGCTTTGACTTTGGCGTGCCAGTGTAGGAGCGTAGCGCCGTCCTGAACGACGAAACCCGTTGACGTGAAATGCCTAACCAGAGCCATGAAGCCGCCTTTCGCAACGTGAAATGGGCAAGGGCAGATTGTCATGCACGGACAGGGGTGTCAAGACGATGCGGGTTCAGGTCGCCCTGCGTCCAGCGCACGTATTACTTCTGCGGTAGCTAGAAACCCGCTGCGCACTGCGGATTCCATGGTGGCGGGCCAGCCCGTCTGTGTCCAGTCGCCTGCCAGTACAAAGTTGTCCACCGGGGTTCGCTGTGGCAAGCGGTGAACCTGTGCCCCAGGTGTACATCGAAAGGTGGCTGCAAGCTGCTTGACGACGATGAATTGTTGCACGGTAGCAGAAGCAGCTTTTGGAAAAAGTCGCTCAAGCTCCGGCAGAAAGATAGCTCGAAGGGCATCTTTGGTCATAGGAGCATGCTCCCATGCGCCGCTGATGGATACGCATAGATACTGGCCGGGGCCGGGTAATCCCTGGATGCGGCTCTTGTTGAACACCCATTGAACGGGACTGTCCAGAGTCGCCAGGAACTCTTCTTCCATGACAGGTCGGTCATACCAGACGTGAATACCGACGATTGGTGCCCACTCTAGCCCATTGGATTGGGTAAAGAACGGGTCTGCTGCTAGTTCCGCTGGAAGTAACTTTGGCAGTGCGTCCCAGGGCACGGCAGAGACCACCGCCTCTGTTGGGATAATCTCAACGCCGGTATCGACACCTGTGGCATGGCCGTTTTCTACGATGATGCCTGTAGCTGTGCGGTTGGAGAGCACCTGCCCACCGCGCTGGGTGATGTAGTCCTTTGCAGCATCGCTGATGAGCTCTGTGAGGCCGACGTGGGAGTACCCGATGTTCGCGCTGTTTCTACCCCTTAGTAAGCCATCCTGAAAGGCCATGATACCCATGTAGGCACTGACATCGTTCACGGAATCGTTCAGGACAGGCAATGTAATCAAATCCCAGAGGACAGCGCGTGACCGCTCCGATTGCCCGTGATGATCCAGCCACGCCCCAAAGGTCTGCGCTTCTAACGCATCACGATGCTTCTCACGATCCGCGCGCATGATGCTCAACATGGCAGAGGCCGCCCGGATTTTGTCACGTAGGCCAAGGTGAGGGAACCTGAGGAATGAGGGCAACAGGTGGAGGGGAGCGGGTAACAGCGGCGCGCCAGAGAAGATTCCAACCTTGCCCGCGCTGTCTACCACAGGTATGCGGAGTCGCTGTTGCAGCGTGGTGCGCTCAAAGACGCCTAGCTGCTTCAAGAACCCGGTGTAAGCGTTGCAGCAGCCCAGATAGACGTGTTGACCGTTATCAACGTCCTGTCCGGTCTCTGTGTCCGTGAAGGAATAAGCACGACCGCCCAAGAAGGGTCTCTTCTCCAGCAGGGTTACCGAAACGCCTTGATCCACTAGCGAGCAGGCGGCAGAGAGGCCAGAAAGGCCCCCGCCGATTACCACGCAGTGGCCACGCGCTCCAGGGGAACGTAGCTTTGACACCATAGTCGCACCGTCAGGAATAGCTTTTCACGAGATGGAAGGAATATCCGTCGCTCGTAGACGTCATAGCCGTTGCCCTCAATGTGGTCAAGGACGTGGCTGTAGATGCCGCCGAGCACAGAAGGGCAGGCTCGGGTACGCATTGGTAACAGTTTCAGAAGCCGCTTGCCCTTTTCAAAATAGTCGCGGGCACGGGCAACCTGAAATTCCATGAACTTGGTGAAATTCTCGTCGATTTCCCCGGCTATGAGCTGCTCTTCCGAGTATCCAAAGCGAGCAAGCTCCTCCTGAGGGAGGTAGACCCTGCCAATCTCCGAGTCTTCCTTGATGTCCCTAAGAATATTGGTGAGCTGCATTGCCAGCCCCAAGTCAATGGCATACTCGCGTGCTTTGGGGTCGCTGTAGCCGCATACCTGGATACAAATGAGGCCAACCACAGAGGCCACGCGATAGCAGTAAGAGCGGAGGTCGTCAAAGGTCTCGTAGCGCGAAATCGTCAGATCCATCTCCACGCCGCGGATTACCTCAATCAGGTCTTCCCAGGGAATGGCGTACTCTGCTACTGCGTGGGCTAACGCCTCGTACACATAGCCTTCCGGGCGACCGTTCTTGGACTGCTCCAGCGCGTTCTCTACCTCATGTAGCTGCCGTAGCTTCTCTTCCACGGGCAACTCCTCGTCAGCGATGTCATCGCAGAGTCGACAGAACGCGTAGGCTGCGTAGATGGCGAGTCGCCGTGGCTTGGGTAATGTGACAAAAGCGTAGTAGAAGTTCTTGGCTTCCGCCTTGGTTACACGCTGGCAGTGTTCATAAGCTGCAGTTGGTATTGGGTTTGCCACAATGGCTTCTCCGCGTCTCTATTCAAGGCTGTAAATAATGCTTGTTATATGCGCCGTGTGAGTTTCATGACCAAGTAGGTCTTGAGCAACAACCATGCCTTCCGAGGCTTGCTCACGGTAGGACGCTTTGAGAGGACATCGTACCCTTGCCCGCGTACGGCGTCCAGCACTCGAAGTCCCCCCAGACTAAATAACTTGATGTGAAGCCGGGCCTTCCCCTCCACCATGTTGACTAGAGGAAGCCCCTGCTCAAAGAACTGCTGTGTCCTCTCCACCTGGAAGGCCATCAGCGCGCGAAAGGCATCGTTGCATGTTCCAGCCGCTAGGTCGTCCTCTGTGTATCCAAAGCGGGTCATGTCTTCCTGTGGAAGGTAGATGCGACCCATAGCGTGATCGCGATGCACGTCTTGCCAGAAGTTGGCTAGTTGGAGGGCCGTGCAAGTGAAGTCAGAAAGCCGTAGCCGTTCCTCATCATGGTATCCAGAGACGTAGAGGTACAGGTGGCCCACAGGGTTGGCAGAGTGCTCGCAGTAGTGGAGCAAATCAGCAAAGGTTTCGGGCCGCTGATGAAGTTGGTCCGTGCGGTTGGCTTCGATCAGCTTGCGGAAGGGCTTTGGAGGGATGTCAAAGGTGCGGATGGTGTGCTGCAAAGCCTGTAAGTGAGGTGCTTCTGGCGTTCCGGAGTAGCACAACTCCAGGTCTGCGGCCCAGGCTTCCAACAGTGCCAGTCGATCGCCAGTGGCCTCGTCCCCCAGGTCGTCCACCCCCCGACAGTAGGCATAGATGGCCGATAGGTGGGGGAGAACTTCCTTTGAGAGAAACCGTGCCGCAACAGTGAAGTTCTCATAGTGGGAACGGGCCAGCCTAATGCATTCCTGGTAGGCCGGCTCCAGGGCGCTGGGGATGCGTGTGCTGGTGGACGGTGCTGGCACGGGTAGCCTCTTAAACTCCCATTACTTGTATAAGGGCTTCTCTTGGGCGTGGCCCATCCAGCTCAATGAAGAAGACCCGTTGGTAGGTACCAAGCTGGAGTTGCCCATCCACAATGGGGATGGACTCACTGGTGCCAAGGGTCAAATGCTGACAGTGAGAGTGGCCGTTGGGGGACTCGTCTTCTGTCATGTTGACCGTGCGGACGGCGAAATCGTTATGGCGGTAGTTTCCATCTTTGGGAGCGATGTGTTCCAGCAGGTGCTCCAAGTCCTCAAGGAGCAACGGCTCCAACTCGTTAATCTTGATAGCCGCAGTAGTGTGGCGAGAGTAGACAACGGCAATGCCCATAGTGACGCCAGCCTCTGCAACGGCAGCTAGGACCCGTTCCGTGATGTTTATAAACTCAGGGGCTTTTGTTGATTTCAGGGACACTGTGAAAGTGGAGACTTTCATGGTGCCTTCAATCGTGTTTGTTGAAGGAGTCATTCCCTCTAGTGCTACTTGTTGCCGATTCATGGTCAAGTCTCCTCATACCGTTCAAATACCTATCTATCCTTCCATTGTGTAACTAGAAGGGCAGATTCATTAACTAATTTTCAGTGCTCTTGGTCACGCCCTCTTCTGCGTACCGCTTGAAGCGACCCAGCGCCATCAAGGGCCAGTAGTTCCTGTAAAGATGATAGTTAATCATGAACCCTGCTGGGAGCTCGGCTCCCTGGAACTTCGGGTCTCCAGGCCGCGGTGTTTTCTTTAGCCGCTGGCCTCCGCCATAGCCTGGGAATCCGGTTCCGGTGAACCAGGGCTCGTACCAGGTGCCGTCTTCCTTCTGGGTGTCCACCAGGTAAGTCAGCCCACGATGTACTCTATTATGGGGCCATTCCCCTGCTGCCATCAATGCCATCAATGCCCAACCGGTCTGAGAGGCAGTGCTGGGACCCTGACCTGCCAGTGAGGGATCACCATAACTGGCGCAGCTTTCACCCCAACCGCCGTCCTCGTTCTGATGGCTGAACAACCAATCTACCGCGCGGCGCACCAACTCGTTGCTCATGTCCTTATTCAACGCTTCAAGGGCGGGTAGGACTGCTCCGATACCATAGATGTAATTGACGCCCCATCGCCCAAACCATGAACCGTCTGGCTCCTGCTCGTCCCAAAGGTATTTTATTGCGCGGGCAAGGGGCTTCATGTTCTCTGTGTAGCCTAGTCTGGCCAGGGCTTCAACCACGTGGGCTGTTACGTCTGCGCTGGGAGGGTCTATCATCTCTCCGAAGTCCGCAAAGGGAATTTTAGTGATGGCCTGTCGAGTGTTGTCCTTGTCGAACGCGGCCCAACCGCCGTTCTTGCTCTGGACACCTAGCATCCACTCCGCCCCGCGCTTGATTGAATCCTCCTGCCGTTGCTGGTCGTCCAGTTTGACGCGATTCAGCGCAATAAGCACCTCGGCGGTATCGTCGATGTCGGGATAGGCGTTGTTTGCGAACTCGAAGGCCCAACCGCCGGGGGCCGTATCCTTGGCTTTTACCTGCCAATCGCCGCTGACCGTGACCTGCTCGTTCATAAGCCAATTGCCTGCGCGTTTTAATATGGGGCTGTCTGATGGTAACCCTGAATCTTCCAGCGCAATCATCGCCAGGCAGGTATCCCAAGCAGGGGAGACGCAAGCCTGCACGCGTAGAGTATCGTTCTCTTCAATAGTGAAACCCTTGAAGCCGGCAACGCCCTTCTGCATCACGGGGTGGTCTACGCCATAGCCCAGAATCTTGAGGGCGATGAGCGAGTAGACCCACGGGGGTTGGATGCCTCCCCATGAACCGTCGTCTTCCTGGTGTTCAACAATCCATGCTACAGCCCGTTTGATGGCTATACGCCGCATGGGGTGCCAGGGAAGAACGTTGTACCACCGCAGCGCACGGTCACCCCACCAAAAAGCCCCCGACAATGCTCCTGATATGCCGAACAGGCTTTTGAAGCGCGGCATTGAAGAGGAATTCGATTTCCCGTCAGGGATGAGTTCAGGGATGGCGGCGCTATCTGGGACGGGGCAGATCGGCTTTTGGGTGAACACAATGCTTAATGGCAGCATGGTGCCCCTGGCCCAGCTTGAAAAATCGTAGAGGTTCATGGGAATCCAAGAGGGAATTAGCACCATCTCCGGTGGGAGGGTAGGCACCGCTTTCCAACTCCATTGGCCAAAGAGGGCCAGCCATATCTTGGTGAAGACTCTGGCCTGGGGAACACCACCTTTGGAGAGGATGAACTCCTTGGCCTTTACCATTCGAGGGTCTTCCCTTGAGATGCCTGCAAGTTTGAGGGCGAAGTAGCACTCTACGGAGGTGCTGAGGTCTCCGGGCGAGCCGTAGTATTGCCCCCATGTGCCGTCCTCACGTTGGGTCTTGAACAGATGGTTGGCCAGCTTACGCCATGTTTCAGCGTCTCCGATGCCGAGGAAATGGGTGAGCAGCAGGTATTCGGCCTCCATAGTGGGGTTGGACTCAAGCTCTCCCCACCAGTAGCCTTCCGATGTTTGGGTGCGTTCAAAGTAGTCCTGAGTCCGACGCACGGCTACAGTAACTGCGTTTGGCAGTTCCTTGGAAATGTGCGGCTTCTGTACGTCTACCATTACACCTGTTGTTTCCTAAACGTAACCATGTTCCTGGAACCAGGCTACCGATGTCCTGAGTGCTTCCGGCACGGAGCTCTGCGGGAGCCCTAATTCCGTTATCGCTTTGGAGCAGTCTACCGTCCTTCGGTGTTTTGCGTGTAAAACACCCTCTAGCGGTATCCTCGGTTCTCTCTTGAGCAGCGTTCCCTCTAGGAAATTGTCCAATCTTGCCGCTGCCAACGCGACACCCACCGGAACCTTAATCCGAGGGCGTTTTTTCCCCGTAATCTTCTCTAACTCATCAAGTACCTGGAGCAGCGTCATATTCTGGTTGCCCAAAATGTATCGCTCCCCCGCGCGACCATGCTTCCAGGCTCCAATGTGGCCCTGAGCCACGTCTGCAACGTCTATCAGGTTCAGGTGTGCCTCTATGTAGGCGGGCATCCTGCCTTGGAGGAAGTCGAGGACGATATGGCCGGTAGGCGTGGGTTTCACGTCCCAAGGCCCTACGGGAACCGTTGGGCTCACCACCACCACGTCCTGCCCCCGTGCCACTGTCGCGTCCACTTCCTGCTCTGCAAGATACTTGGTCTGCCGATAGTGGCCCTTCAAGTCCTCCGCAGTTGGAGGGGTGCCCTCAGTGGCCAATCCACCCTCAGGCGGTCGACCCACAATCGCCCAGGTGCTGGTGTAGACGACCCTCTCTACGCCCGCTGCTTCCGCCGCTGCCAGGATGTTCCTGGTGCCTTCAACGTTGACTCGATAGAACTGTGTCGGGTTGCTGCTCCAGAAGGTATTAAGCGCTGCGATGTGGAAAAGAACGGTGCAACCCTGGAGAGCTGACTTCAGACTTTCCAGATCTTCCAGGTCTCCCTGAGCTTGTTCTATTGGTAATCCTTGTAATGTACCAGTGTTGTTGGTCTCTCTGACCAGCGCGCGGACTGGTATTCCCTCTGCGACGAGCGCCCGGATGACGTTTCCGCCGACAAAGCCTGTTGCGCCGGTGACGAGAGCTTTCATATACCCTGGCTACTTTGGCGCAACGGGTTCTTGGGCATACGATTCCCAAAACGACACTGCAAAAGAGGCCAGCCCCTTCTGGGCCCGTGCCGACGCCGCTCCTAGCCGCACCAAACCAGGTATCCACCACGGTCGGAGCAAGGCAGGTAATGCCTGCCGCCATCGACTCTTGTTTGCTGCGGCAAAGGCGAATTTTGTAACGTAGTCCGGCAACTGGTGCTCAAGTGTGTCAATGATTGCCCGAACTGCCAAGAACGGCACGGCATGTTCACCGCATACTTGGCCAATCCAGTAGCTCTCCATGTCAACGATTAGGGCTCCGGTGGCCTTACGCAAAGCTGCCTTTCCCTCTGAGTGCGATGCTACTTGCGATGTTACTAAACAAGAACCCAACTGGTGGTTAATCCCCCGGTTGGTCAGCACCTGCTGGGCGGCTAACACCAATTCCGTGTTGGAAGCTAGAGACTCGGTCACATGTAGGGTCTGGCCCTGGGTGTTATCGGCGAACATTAGGGATTCGGCTACCACAATGTCTCCGGCCGCTAATTGTCCCGCTAGTCCACCCGCGAAACCAAGGGAGATGAGGGCATTAGGGTGATGCTGGTCTATGACCTCTCGTGTTGTAGCTTCTGCCTTTGCTTTCCCCATACCACTCGCCGCAAGAACAGCTGCTACCCCACCCACATGGCCCAAATAGGTTGCAAGTGACGCTGATGACGATACCCTCTGCCATTTGCCGGCCTTGAGGATGCCGCGCGCTTCCTCAGGTAAAGCGAAGATAAAGGCTAGGGTTATCCCTTGACCCCTCTTTTTGCCGTTTGTTTCTGCCACTCGTTTTACTCCACAACTTCCTTGGGTGACCGTCTAGCACTAGAGTGCCGGGCTGTGCCTTGTTAGGGGGCACCCACACCGCTGCGCTTGGTAATCAGGCCCTTTATCAGAGACGCTGCGCCAACTGGGCTGCTGATGGCGCTGTATATGGTTGCTGATTCAAACCCGCAGTGCATCATGCAATTGGCGCACTTATCGTTTACGCCAACACCGTACTTCTCCCACAAGGCATCTGTGAACAGATCTTCAACGTTCTCAGTGTGCTTGTCGGCTAGTGGATAGCACGGCTCACGCCAACCCTGCACGGTGTAGGTGGGGTTGGACCAGGCAGTGCATTGGTAGTCCCGTTCTCCCCGGAGGAAGCCCAGGTAGAGCGGGTTGTTGTAGAAGCGGATGCGGTTGATTGCCTCGTCGTTGAGGACGCGCTTGAACACCTTGATGGACTCTTCACGAGACAGGAACATTTCCTGCGTTGGCCCATCGACGAAATCGTAACCGGATGAGACCATCACGCCTTCAAAGCCCATGTCTGTCACCAGGGTGAACAGCTCATGCAGGTCTTCCACGTTGGAGCCCTGGAAAAGGGTGGTGTTGGAGCAGACCCGGTACCCGTCCTCTAGAGCCTTTTTGGCCGCGGCCATGGCGGTCTTCCACACGCCAGTTCTGACGACTGCGGTGTCATGCTGCTCTTCCATCCCGTCTAGATGGATGACCCAACTGAGGTACTTGGACGGGGGCACCTGCTTCATCATGCGTTCCAACAGGATTCCGTTAGTGCAGCAGTAAACGAAAATCTTGCGCCGAACCAGCTCTGCAATCAGCGCGGGGAGTTCCTTGTACATGGTCGGCTCTCCGCCGGCGATGGACACGATGGGTGCGCCGGAGTCCTCCACCGCCTTAAGGCACTGCTCAAGGGTGAGAGTCTGGGTTATTACTGGAGCATACTCACGGATACGACCACATCCTTCACAGGCGAGGTTGCACGCTTCCAGCGGCTCTAACATTGTCACCAGCGGGAACCGCTTCCTACGGTGGATGAACTTCTGCTTGAAGAGGTAGGAGAAGGTCTTCCAGGCGAGTTCTGTCGGTCGTTTTGTGTGGACGGTGCCCTCTGGGCGGTACACTGGCAAAGCCTGCTCAGCGGTTGCCATCAACTCGCGTTCTGCTGGCGATTTTGTGACCATCGTCATCCCTTTTCCTCCTGTGCTAGTGGTTTCGGTGAACCATGAAGTTCGCTAGATCGTTCAGTGATGCTGCGGCCTCGGGACCAAGCTCGGCTTCCTTTGCCGTGGCAGTGGCCTTCGCCTGCATCTCCTCGGCAACGGACTGCGCGTAGCCATGAGCGTCCAGGACATCAAGAATGCCCATCACCTCTTCAACGGCGGCGTCTCCAAGCTCTTCCGGTGTGTTGTAGAGCCGTTCAAGTCGTTTCCGTTGGGTTTTGTTCGCCTTGGTGAGGCTGTACAACACTGGCAGCGACTTCTTCTTGCGTCGAATATCAGCCCCGGTGGCTTTGCCCAATACTTCCGTGTCGCCCCAGATGCCCAAAACGTCGTCACGCGCCTGGAACGCCAGACCAAGTAGCCTGCCGCATCGTGCTAGGGCAGCGACTTGTGATGCCTCCGCGCCGCCGAGGACTGCTCCCAAGTGCATCGCAGCCTCGATAAGGGCACCGGTCTTGCGGGAGACCATGTCTAAGTACTCCTCTGGGGTTACGTCCATCCTGGCCTCAAAGTTCAAATCCATGTACTGACCCTCAATGAGTTCTAGGCAGCATTCTGTCAGAACTCGCAACACCTCAAGGGTTTTCTCCGGTGTAGTCCCAGTAGCTTCCAACTGGTAAAGCGTGGCGTCTGCGTAGGCACGCATGGAGTTCCCTGCTACAAGGGCTTTGGACTTGCCCCATACGGCCCATACCGTTGGGCGACCGTGACGCTCCATATCCAAATCCTGGATATCGTCATGGATGAGGGAGAAGTTGTGTATGAGTTCCAGTGCCACGGCTGCGGCCATTGCCTTGCTGGGTGACCCGCCAACGGCTTCACAGGTAAAGAGGCAGAGGGCGGGACGTAGGCCTTTGCCGGAGCCCGATTGGGTAGCGATGCCTTCCGGGGTTTCCCAGCCCATGTGGTAGCGCAGCATGGTGCCAAGGGGTGGAGCGCTAGAGGTGAGGCTGGCGCGTAACGCAGCTTGAAGAGGCGCCTGGTACTTGGCCAAGAAACCTGGCGCGGAGATGGAGCCCGTCACGCTTGCTGATGCAGACACGGGGCCTATCGTCCCCAAGTACAAATTACGGCTTAAACCGAATACTTCCTGAAACGCTCTATTTACAGCGTTACAGTCACTTCTAACACCTTGCAAAAGGCATTGTACCGCGATGCCGCATCCTAGCAAAGCCAGATATGAGTGTCAAGGCATTTCAGCTAGCCGGGCAATGGTGCGATGGTCGTGCCCTCGCGTTGACACGCTAAATAGAGCGCAACTATACTTCCGAGTACGGCATCAATGAGTTCGTCTCTTGTGTCGCCTTCCGTGGGCCGGTAGCTCAGTTGGTTAGAGCGCAGCTCTGATAAAGCTGAGGTCGTAAGTTCGAATCTTACCCGGCCCACCAAGACACTCTCCCTCTTTCTTCCCGTTACTACCGTCCTCTGCTATCCTGTTTCCAAATTCCTCACATTGTCCGCATGTATGAAAAAGGCAGGTTGATGGAATCCCTCCTTGGTGAACTACGACAGGCTCTAGGCCGCCGTTACGTGATGGAACGGCCGGAAGAGCTGCTGGTCTACGAGTACGATGGCTCTGTGGAGCGTGCCGCGCCGCAGATTGTTGCTGTCCCTGCCAATACGGAACAGGTATCAAGCGTCGTTCGCATCGCTCGTAAATACGGAGTCTCCGTGGTGCCACGGGGCGCTGGAACCGGCCTCAGTGGTGGTGCTATCCCCGTGCGTGGCGGAATACTCATGCCCCTGACTCGCATGAACCACATTCTGAAAATTGACCCCGTTGAACGGATAGCGATAGTGGAGCCGGGTGTGGTGAACATTGATATCTCTAAAGCGGCAGAGCCCTACGGCCTGCGCTACGTCCCGGACCCCTCCAGCCAGAAGGCATGCACCATAGGCGGAAACGTGGCGGAGAACGCTGGTGGGCCTCACTGTCTGGCTTACGGTGTCACCACCAACCACGTGCTGGGGATGGAAACGGTGCTGGCAGACGGCTCTGTGGTGTGGGTTGGTGGGCGACAACACGAGTCTACCGGCTACGATCTCCGGGGTGTGCTCATCGGTTCCGAGGGCACTCTGGCGGTGACCACAAAAGTGGTGGTGCGGTTGCAACCACTCCCTGAGATGGTAACCACTATGTTGGCCATCTTTGCCGACGAGGACGACGCTAGTGCGGCGGTATCGGCCATCATCGGGAACGGTATCGTCCCTGCGGCCATCGAGATGATGGATAAACTGACCATCCAGGCGGTGGAACCGGCAATCCACGCTGGCTATCCGGCCGATGCCGGTGCTGTGTTGCTGGTAGAAGTGGAAGGCCTGCGGGAATCGGTGGTCGAGGAAGCTGCCGAGGTGCAGGAGATATGTCGCGCAAGTGGCGCTTCCGAAGTCAGGGTAGCTGACGACCCCGCTGAACGTGAGCGGCTTTGGGCGGGACGCAAGACAGCCCTGGGTGCGCTTGGTCGACTTGCCCCCAGCTACTACCTGCTGGATGGTGTGGTGCCTCGCTCCCGTGTGATGGATGCGCTGCGTAGGATACGTGAGATATCGCTGGAGTACGGGCTACCAATCGCCAACGTGTTCCATGCGGGCGACGGCAACCTGCACCCCTGCATTCTCTTTGATGAGCGGATTGAGGACGAGCTTCGCCGCTCGAAGGAAGCCGGTGGCGCGATATTGCGGGCTTGCATCGAGCTTGGTGGAGCGTTGTCTGGCGAGCACGGCGTTGGCCTAGAGAAGCAGGAGTACATGGACTTGTGCTTTGCCGAGGCTGATCTGGATGCGATGGCGCGACTCAATCCCGGCTTTGGCAGCGGCGAGACGTTCAACCCTGGCAAGATATTCCCTTCTGGGGCGTCTTGTGTGGAGTTGTTACAGCATTCGGCCATTTCTCGACTTGGGTTAGACGCCTTTGTCTAGTGTGAAGGGCGAGACACGTGTTGATGCGGCGAGGCTTCGGGATGAGCTGGCTGATGCAGGCTTACTCCTGGACACAGACCTCTCAACTTACGCCATTGGAGACGCACAACCTCTGGTAGGTGTGCGCCCGGAGAATATCGAGGGTGTAGCAATCGTTCTGGCGACTGCCTCGCGGCATGGGGCTTCTGTAGTCCCCTGGGGTGGTGCAACGCGTATGGGGCTGGGGAACCTACCAAGTAGCTATCACCTTGCGCTAGATATGCGGGGGCTGAGCGATGTGGTGGAGCATCGGCCCGCAGACCTCACTGTCACAGTGGAAGCGGGTTGCACCGTGCAGGCCCTCCAAGACGTGCTTCGCCAGTCTGGACAATATGTGCCGCTGGATCCGCCGATGCCAGCCCTCGCGACAGTTGGTGGCGTGTTGGCGACGGGGCTTGGTGGGCCATTGAGCACCGCCTTTGGGTTGCCCCGAGACCTGGTGATTGGCATGCGCGCTGTGCTGGCAAATGGCTCTGTGGTCAAGAACGGCGGCATTGTGGTGAAGAATGTTACCGGCTACGCCATGGACAGGCTGTACATCGGTGCAATGGGTACGCTGGCGGTCATTGCTGAGGCAACCTTCAAGGTGACACCCATCCCTCGCGCTGCAGCAACGGTAGTAGCGACGTTCTTATCGTTAAACGCTGCGGTCATCGCATGCAACAAGGTCGTAGCCCAAGGCTTTCCATTGTTGGCGGCTGAGGTGCTGAACGGTGCTGCATGGAGTCGCGTGGGGCAGTCGGTTAACGGTAACGGAGAGCACATACTGCTGCTGCGGGTTGGCGGGCGCCCATCGGCGGTGGCCCGTTCAATCGATGCGTGCGCTGCTACCTGCCGTGAAGTCGGCGTGGCGACCGTGGAGTCGTTGGACGATGTTGCTAGCGCGACCCTCTGGGGGAACGTGACTAACCTTGGCTGGGAGTCTGGGTCGCCTGAGCTTTCGTTGCGGTTGCTCGGAACTCCATCACAGGGAGCCGAGCTTGCTGCGCTGGTGGAGAACGAGTCTGAGGCGGCAGTGAGCTTGAGCGTGACACGGGGCGTGTTGAAGGCTTCTTGGGTAAGTGAAACGGTACCGGCGAATGTCTCTGCCTATGTTGCTAGAGTGCGGGAGTCTTCGGGCGCCCTTGGGGCCACCGTTGTTGTGGAATCGCGCTCGGCACATGAGGGAGTTGATGCGTGGGGGCCGACGCCTGACGGCTTTGCGGTAATGCGCCAACTGAAGAATGAGTACGACCCCCAGGGCATCTTGAACCCTGGCAGATACGTTGGAGGGCTGTAGTGGCGGTTGAAGGAAACTGGAAGGTCGGCGTTTCCGCGTTCCAGGGGCCGGACGGCCCCCAGGAGGCAGACCTCTATAGCTGCGTCCACTGCGGGTTCTGCCTCAGCGCATGTCCAACATACGTGGAGACCGGGCTGGAAACGGAATCTCCCAGAGGACGCATCGCCTTGATGAAGGCGGTGTTTGAGGGCCGGATAGGACTCGAACAAGGCGTTATAGACCACTGGGATATGTGTTTGCAATGTCGAGCGTGTGAAGCTGCCTGCCCATCCGGTGTTCCGTACGGACGACTCATGGAGCAGACCCAGGCGCAGGTCAAGCGACATCGACCAGGCTCTGTGGTTGGTCGGCTGGTGTCTTGGGTTGCGTACAAGCAGCTTCTGCCCCACGTAGCTAGGTTGCGGTTGCTTGTGAGAGTGTTGCAGCTCTACCAACGAACAGGTATGCGGCGGTTGGTGCAAGCCAGTCGAATATTACAATTATTACCGTTTGCTGCTAAGGCTGAGGCATCATTGCCAGACCTCTCCAATCCATTCTTTAATGCTGTGGGTCAGGTGTATCTGGCCCAGGGTGTCAGGAAGCATCGTGTGGCGCTCCTCTCTGGCTGCGTCATGCCGTTGGTACACGGCCCCACAATGGAGGCTACTGTACGGGTGTTGACGCGCAACGGCTGCGAGGTTGTGGTTCCCGCCGACCAGGGTTGCTGCGGGGCGTTGAACACCCACGGCGGTGAGCGCGATGCGGCGCGGGACATGGCTAGACGGAACATTGATGTGTTTCTGAGAGCGGGTGTGGACGCTATCGTCACCTCTTCCGCCGGGTGCGGCGCATCCATGAAGGAGTACCACCATCTGCTGCGTGACGATGCAGCGTATAAAGAAAAAGCAGAACGCTTCAGCGGCATGGTTCAGGACATCACAGAGTTTCTGGCGGCGTTGCCTGTTGAATCGCCAAAGACGCCACTGAACGTACAGGTCACCTATCAAGACTCGTGCCACCTGGCCCACGCACAACGATTGACGCTTCCGCCCAGGGTGTTGCTGGGAGCCATTCCAGGGTTGGAGCTGGTGGAGATGGAGCACTCGGATCGGTGCTGCGGTGCAGGCGGAGCCTATCAGCTGACACAACGGGAGATGTCCGACCAACTCCGTACCCACAAGATGGAAGATGCGGTGGCTACAGGTGCTCAGGTTATTGCGACTGCCAACCCCGGCTGCATGATGCAGCTAGAGCTTGGAGCGCGTGAAGTGGGCCTTGATGTACACGTCTGCCATGTCGTAGACCTTCTGGATCAGGCGTACCAGCAGGAAGACGCTTAGTCTGTGGCCTGACCCTTGTCTTTATCCCGTTCCCGGAACGATGGGCCACCCCAGCAACTCCAGTTGGACCAAATGCTTCTGCGTTTGGAGCCGAACACCACACGACCGAGCATTGAAACGCCGATGGCTATGAAGACGATGGGCCAGATGCGTAGGTCAAACAACGCACCGATTCCGATTGCTATCAACACTATTCCAAAAAACATTGACGCACCCCCTAATTCGCTGGCGAGCATCCAGATCCTTCATTACCCCACAGATGAAAGGGTGCCTGCGTTCAGGCCTCAAGGCCTATTGAATCACGGGGTGCGCATATCTGGCGTGGTAAGGTTTAATGTCGGCAAATCCTAATCGACAGAATGAGCGTAATACACTGTGCAGCCTTTGCTGCTTTACCGAAAGGATACGATGACAAACCAGAGTCGTTCTTCCCGATATTTTGTGGTGACAGCGCTCTTGATGAGTGTCTTTGTTGCGCTGGTAGCTGCCTGTGGTGGCGACACCGTAGTTGCGCCGACCCCTCCGACCCCTGTGCCAGCGGTAGGGCCATTGGGAGTGATTCCTGCTGACACCTCTACGGATACCGATCCAGTAGTGGCTGATGAACCAGTTGAAGAAGGGCCAGGTTTGGGAGAAGTGGGGGCGGTTTCCCAGGAGATTCAGACTGTAGCAGGCTGGATCAATACCGAACCCTTCACCTTGGAAAGCCTACGGGGCAAAGTAGTGCTCATAGACTTTTGGACGTACACTTGTGTCAATTGCATCCGAACCTTCCCGTACCTCAGAGAATGGCATGAGAAGTATGGCGATGAGGGATTGGTGGTTGTTGGGGTGCACTCTCCCGAGTTTGAGTTTGAGCATGTGCGTGAGAACGTTGAAGCCGCGGTGGAGAAGTTTGGAATTACGTGGCCGGTATTGCAGGACAACAACTTTGAGACATGGCGAGCATTTGCCAATCACTTTTGGCCAGCAAAGTATCTGATAGATAAAAACGGAGTCATTCAGTACAGGCACTTCGGAGAAGGTTCATACGATGAGACCGAAGTTGAGATACGCAAGTGGTTGGTGGATGCAGGGTCACCTATTGAGGGTATAACGGCCAACCCGGATCCGGGCCCTACAAGACACGAACAAGCAGGTACGGGCGAGTTTTCTACCAGGCAGACACGTGAGCTATTTGCTGGCATGAACTTCAACTTCAACTCGCAAGTGCCATTTATTATTCAGACAGAGTTTTACGGAAGTCCTCCAAACACGCCTATCCTCCTGGAGGATACGCAGGAGCATCTGAACAACTTCCTCTACTTGCAGGGCATGTGGTACAACGGCCCGGATGGCGCAAGGCATGCACGGGTGACAGATGACCTCAAAGACTATGTGGGGTTCAAGTACTTCAGTACCAGCGTGAACGCAGTCCTAGGCGGTGGAGGTGAGGCGTACAAGGTGTACGTCACCGTGGACGATGCGGCAATCCCTCTGGGTGATAGAGGCGCTGACATTGAAGAGGACGAGGAAGGCGCAACGTTCATCACGGTAGATATGGACAGGATGTATGGAGTTATTGATTCACCTGAGTACGGCGGTCACGAGATGAAGCTGAGCTCTAATTCTGACCAGTTCACTGTGTTCGCGTTCACCTTTGGCGCCTATGGCGTAGGCCCGTAGGCAGTAACCATAGAAGCGAGTTTTGATAGAACAGGGTAGGTATGAACAGTATCGGTAAACGATTCTTTTTTGGCCTGGCAATGGCCGTTGGCCTGGTGGCGGCGGCGTGCAGCCGTGGTGATGGAGCCACGCAGGTTGTCGCCACTCAGCCCGTCGCAACAGCCATCGGCAGCGAGCAGGTTCTGGCGCTGAACGGCATCCTTGCCACCAAGGACCTGAGCATTGGCACCAATCGCATCTCTTTCTTGCTGACTAGCCCAAAGGCCCTGGTCACGGTGCCCACAGCAACGGTGGCGTCCGTATACCTGGGTTCAACGGAGGCTGCACAGGAGACTGCACAGGAGACTGCGACTGCGGAGTTCTTCCTATGGCCCTTTGGGTCTCGGGGGAGCTACGTGACAGAACTCTCCTTTGATAAGCTGGGGGACTGGCGGTTGGATGTGGACGTGCAGGAAGAAGACGGTTCTACCAGCTCAGCACAAATTCCCTTGCGAGTCGAGGAGACCAGTGTGACTCCGGGGCTGGGCACCAAGCCACCTACTGCAGTGAACAAGACCAGCCGTGACGTGGCCGAGCTGACAATGTTGACCACCCGTTCTACGCCAGACCCAGACTTGTACCAACTGACTATTGCAGAAGCCCTTGAGACCAAGCGTCCGTTTCTGGTAGTCTTTGCCAGTCCAGCGCTGTGCACCAGCCCCACGTGTGGGCCGCAGGTGGAGACGGTGGAGGAGCTTAAGAATCAGTACAAGGGCAGGGTGAACTTCATCCATGTAGAGGTGTATGAAAACCCCGCTGAGATTCAGGGGGACCTATCACGGGCCCAGTTTGCGCCAATCATAGACACCTGGGGCTTCACCAAGTTGGAAGACTACCGTAACGAGTCGTTCTCATTCATCATCGGCAGTGACGGCAAGATTGCTTCCAAATATGAAGGGTACGCATCCATACAGGAGTTGGAAAAGGGCTTAGAGGCTGTGGTTGTGGGCGCGTACTTGGCGTTCACCATGATCCAGGGCGATGATGTCCCGATATTTGGTGGTTCAAGCGTCCAGGAATGCGTAGATAAAGCGTCACTGACCGCAGACGGTCAACCCAGGGTCGGGCCAGAAAGTACTCTGGTGCAAGACACCGTTCAGATGGTTGTGCGTGACTCCTCCGGCAAGGTCAAGGCTGAGGGTTGTATAGAATAGCCAATCCCGTCCCGCCGTCGCTTCGCTTCTTCCTTGTGACTGGTGGAACCCCTCCGGTTAGCCCCATGTGGCTTCACATACTTCTTTCTCAACCAACCCCCTCTGCGTCCATGACTTCTTGCTGTATTCCCTTGACACCGCAGACCCCCTGCGCGTAGGGTCGCTATGCCTTGTACAATCCGCATCAGCGGGGCCACGACCAAGAACACAAAAGCATGGGGAGGATTACCGTGGGCAAATTAGACGGACAGACAGTCATCGTCACGGGAGCAAGCCGGGGTATTGGCACAGAGATAGCTAAAGCACTGGCCGCAGAGGGTGGCAACGTGGTCTGTGTGGCCAGAACTCTCCATCCGGGTGCTCACGATATGGCCAACTACATGAAGGATCAGGGTAGGCCCGGCGAGGCTGGGACGCCGTTCCCAGGCTCTTTGGATGAGACCGTGTCGCAGATTCGTGAGGCGGGTGGAGAGGCAACGGCCCTGGCTGCCGATATTTCTACGTTTGCTGAGTGTGAACGACTGGTCAAAGAAGCACGGAATTTGTATGGCCCTATAGACGTCTTGGTGAATAATGCTGCATTAGCGGTATTCCTCCCAGTCCAAGAGATGCCGCTGGAGAGTTGGGAGCAATCGTTCAGAATCATCGTTCATGCACCTTTCATGCTCAGCCAGCTTGTGCTTGAGGACATGGTGCCTCGCAAGCATGGGGCTATCGTGAACATCTCCTCCTCAGGGGTTGTTGGGCCTGGCTGTGGGCCATACTTGACCAAGGCTGGTACGCCCGGCACAAGCGGCTACGGTGCTGCAAAGGCTGCGTTGGAGCGGTTCACCCAAGGGTTTGCCCAGGAGGTTGCCGACGATGGCATTGCGGTCACGGCTGTGGCGCCGTCGTTGATTGTTCCCACGTCCGGCGCGGTCTTCCACGGTGGCGCACGGTACCTTGGCGATGAGAACGGTGAGCCGCCGGAAGTGATGGGTCAGGCTGTTCTGCTACTGGCCACAGAGCCTGCCGCCAAGGTCAATGGCAGGGTCACCTACAGTCAGCAGATACTCCAGGAGTTTGGGTGGATAACCAATGGCACTGGCATGGGAGTAGACCCCAAGCGCCCGGGCAGTGGTTTCAGCAGGATTTAGTCACTTGATGGCCCTTGGGCCTGTTGGAGTACAATAGGCTCAAGACCTCAGGCACAGTGGATAGAAGGCTATGGCATACGCAGACGCACAGATAGCTGATATTCCAACCCTGGCAGATTTTGTGGCCCGTTGGCTTCAGAACCTGCGGGATTGGTGTCCCAGGTGTCAGGGACTTGGCCGGGAGACTCCTCAGAACGCAGGCGATGAGCGGGTTGTGTGTGGGCGTTGCGAGGGGCTTCTATGGGTATCGGTCATTGATGTGGAGCGGTTGCTTGAGGCCATTTCACGTTTTGGGCCCCTTGAGGTTGAGCTTAAATACGGAGAGCAGCAGTCGCGTAAGTGTGTCCTTCGTATGGACGGCGAGTACTTAGGAGAGGATGATTCTACGGTGGGAGCCGTCTATCGAGCAGCGGCAAACCTGGTAGCATCCATGTTGGAAAAAGGGATATTGAAAGATACCCCCTTCGATGAAACAGGTCACTAACCAGTGGCCTGCACTGATAAGGCACAGAAGAGGTAGAAGGAACATATGAGTGAGGCACAGATTGCGGTCCTGATTGATTATGAGAACGTTGGATTGAACTCCATTCAAGGATTGTTTGACCAACTCTCTGACCTTGGCCGCGTCATAGTTAAGCGGGCTTACGCAGATTGGTCTGCAGCGGGGAAGCAGCGGGATCAGGTCTTGGAACTGGGCATAGAAGCGGTTCACCACTTCCATGCTGCCAAGGTCGCAAAAAACTCCAGTGACATCAGCCTAGCTATTGATGCCGTGGATTTGCTGTATCGGTCTCCGGTGGACACCTTTGTAATTGTGTCTGCCGATAGCGATTTTGTAACGCTAGTGAGCAAATTGCGCTCGGCAGGGAAGACGGTCATAGGCGCGGGTCGCAGGGATGTTGTTTCCACAACCCTGGTGCGGGCGTGTGACAGGTACATCTACCTGGAAAATCCTTCAAAGGTGCGTCCGACAACCGCTAAGGCCCCAGGGGTTACACCGGACTTGGCAGGGCTTTTGCTCCGGGCTATTGAGGTGTCAGCGGACGCCGATGGCCGGGTTGTAGGCTCCAAGCTGCACCAGACTATGATTCGCATTGAACCCAGCTTTGACTTCAAGGCGTTGGGGTTTAGGACCTTCACACAGTTTCTGGAGTCCTCTTCCTCAGTGCAGATTACTAAAGAGAAGAACTCAAACGATACCCTTGTCAGGCAGAAGGGCACAGGGCTTGCCAGGATACCGGGTATTGGCGGCTTGCTTGGTGGCAGAGGGCGCAAACCAGCCGCCACTGAGGTTCCGCAGGACACGGTAGAGGCTCCTGCCCCCGTGGCTCCTGAACGACCTGCTCCACGCGTTTCGCCAGGGCCGCCGAGGCCTGTTCAACGGCAACCATTACGACCACAACCTACTGCGCCGCAACCTGGTGCAACTCAGTCGGTGCCGCCTTATCCCTTTGCGTCTCAGCCAGTGCCGCCGCAGCCCACCATAATTCCACCGCAACCTGTGGAAGCCACGCCGGAAACGCCGCAGCCTACAATACTTCCACCGCAGCCTATAGAAGCCACGAATGAGACGCCTTCTTCAGCTAATGGGGTTGCTTGGGACATGGATATCAATGAGCGTTGGTCTCAGCGTGTGGATGGAACAACGGGAATTCTGAACGGTACCAGGGCAGCCGCTGAGGCAGCGCGGGTACTGGGTGTTCCCAAACTGAGTTCATCGCGGTACAAGACATTGCAGTCATTGCTATCGTCCAGCACATTGCTGTCGGCTAACTGGTCGCGGCAGGGCAATACCCTGCACCTCAAGGCGATGCAGGGCAATGAGGTCAACAGCGAGGGCCCATCTGCTCCCTAGCGAACGGGGCTGACTGCTCAGTCTGAGTTTGCCGAAGAGCGGTCGGACATCTGCTGCGAGAGTAAGGCCTTGGGTAACCGCAGGAACACAGGCCCAGGGCTCAACCCTGGGCACGCTTTATCCCTACCGTCAGTTCCATGCCGTCCATCTTCAGCGTCTCCACGTGGGCGTCAGCGTCCGGCGTGCCGTCTTGCACTTGCACGGCTAGGGTTTCACTGCGGATGTACTCCCCCAACGATTCTGAGGCCAGTATGACCTGCAGCGTTGCGTCGCCCTGGTGCCAGACCACGATGCGGTCCGCGATATCGAAATCGGCGGTGCGGCGCATGTTCTGGATGTTGTGCACCAACTCTCTCGCCAACCCCTCCTGCTTCAACTCAGGCGTTAATCGCGTATCTATGGCCACGTAGTAACCGCCTTCAAGCACTCCTGCATATGGACTGCCTGCAGATGGTGAGATATCCAGGTCTTCAGCGTCCAGGGTGAATTCACCAACAATAATCGGCTTCCCCCCCAAGACAGCCTTGATGACAGCTTCTTTATCGGCAGTAGCAAAGGCCTTGTTGAGGTTAGGCAGTCTATCGGTATACTTGGGGCCCACAACAGACCCGTTCAGCCGTACAGCCACGTTCTGGGCGGCCCCATCGGCGCCAATGACCTGTACTGTCTTAACGTTCAACTCGTCCCGCACCTGGTCTGCCAGTGGCATCAACAATGCGCCTTCTCCTGATGACCTGGGCATGATGAGGACAGTTGCCAGGGGTTGGCGCACCTTTGCCTGCACCTTTTGTCGTGCTGCGCGGCCCATGCTGACTACCTTCATTACTAGCTGGGTGGCGTCCGCAAGCCCCGTATCAATGCGAGCGGTGTTAGCAACGGGGAAGCTTGCCAGGTGGACGCTGTCCGGTGCCGATGGGTCTGAGGCTACTACCAGGTTCTGGTACATCTCCTCCGCCACAAAGGGCGTAAGGGGAGCCATGAGCTTGCTCAGCGTCACCAGGCAGGTATACAGCGTCTGGTAGGCAGAGCGCTTGTCGCCATCGTTCTCGCTCTTCCAGAAGCGCCGTCGACTGCGCCGTACGTACCAGGTGGAAAGCTCACCCACAAAGGCCTCAATCTTTCGACCAGCGTCTGTGGGATTGTAGTTCTCCATCTCCTCCGTCACATCGACGATGAGTTGGTTCAGTTCAGAAATGACCCAACGGTCAAGCTCGGCAACAGGCTCACTGGAATCGGCAGAGCTTGGCTCGAAGCCGTCCAGCAACGCGTACGTCACAAAGAAGCTGTAGGTGTTCCAAAGCGTCAGCAGGAACTTCCGTACAGACTCCTCCACCAGGTCCTGAGAGAAACGACGGGCGTTGCCGGGAGGGACCGCTGTCAGCAGGTACCACCGCAGGGCGTCCGCTCCGTGGGCGTTGATTACCGACCACGGTTCCACGATGTTGCCCTTGGTCTTGCTCATCTTCTCACCCTGCTCGTCCAGGATGAGGCCCAGGCAGATGACGTTCTTGTAGCTCGGCTTGCCTTGTAACAGGACGGCCAGAGCATGGAGGCTGTAGAACCAACCACGGGTCTGGTCTACGGCCTCACAGATGTAATCAGCGGGGAACTGACCGCCGGTGAACATGGGGTCGTCAGCGGACGTTGCGTTGAACTGAGCGTAGGGCATCGCGCCAGAGTCGAACCAGCAGTCCAACACCTCTGGCACTCGGTGCATTGTCCCGCCGCATTTACACGTGACCACCACCTCGTCGATGTAGGGGCGGTGCAGGTCTAACCCGTCCAGGTCCAGAGGCTTTTTTGTGCTATCTGTGGCCCGTTCACGGAGCGTGTCTAGGTCGCCGAAGCACTCATCGTCGCCGCAAGTGTCGCATCGCCAGATGGGAAGGGGTGTGCCCCAATACCGCTCACGAGAGATGGCCCAGTCCACGTTGTTGCGTAGCCACTCACCAAACCGACCTTCCTGGATGTGCTCCGGGTGCCAGTTGATGTCGGCGTTGGCGGCTACCATTGCATCCTTGTACTCCGTGGTGCGAATGTACCAGGAGGGCTTGGCGTAGTACAACAGGGGTGTGCCGCAACGCCAGCAGAACGGGTAGGTGTGGAGGATGGTCTCCTGCCGAAACATCAGGCGGCGCTGGGTTAGGTCGGCTGAGATGTCTACGTCGGCCTCTTTGATGAATTTACCAGCGCCAGGGTAATTGACAGTGACGTTGCCTTGCAGGTCAACGGTGTGGACGGTTGGGAGGTTGAAAGTACGACCCAACTCATTGTCTTCCGCACCATAGGCTGGTGCCGTATGCACAACGCCGGTGCCATCGTCCATGCCAACATAGTTGGCGGGCAATACACGGTGGTGGTAAGGCTGGCCCTCGTGTTCTGTGGCGTTGGTGAAAGGCGGCTCGTATCGGAGTCCCTGAAGCTCGCTTCCCTTGAAGGTGGTCTGCACAGTCCAGCCCTCGCCCAGAACTGCTTCAACGCGAGGCTTGGCCAGGATGAGTCGTTCAGTGCCATCAGGCGAAACTACAAGGGCATACTCCTCTTTGGGTGCCACTGCTAGGGCAACGTTTGCAGTCAACGTCCAGGGAGTCGTCGTCCATGCCAGCACAGACGGCGTAGCCCCACCCCAGCCTGAGCCGTCCCAACCCATCTTCACCGCGGCCTCAGAGGCCTCGTCTTGCTCATTGGTCAGGGGGAACCGCACAAAGACCGATGGGTCCAGCGTGTCGTCCTTATACCCCAGCGACACCTCGTGGGAGCTGAGGGATGTAACGCAGCGTGGGCAGTGGGGCGTGACCTTGAACCCCTGATACACCAGGTTCCTGTCCCATAGTTCCTTGATGATCCACCAGCCGCTCTGGATATAGCCGTTGTCAAAGGTGATGTAGGCGTTGTCCATGTCTATCCAGAAGCCGATACGGTCTGTTAGCTCTTTCCACTCCTTTACGTAGCGCATAACGCTCTCTCTACAAAGGGCGTTGAACTTGGCTATGCCATAGTCCTCAATCTCGTGCTTGGTGGTGATGCCCAACTGCTTCTCTACTTCAAGCTCCACCGGCAGACCGTGGGTGTCCCAGCCGCCCTTTCGGAAGGGTCGGAAGCCCTGCATGGTCTTGTACCGAGGGATGACGTCTTTGAACACGCGGGCCAGCACGTGATGGATGCCAGGGGTGCCGTTGGCCGTTGGTGGGCCCTCGTAGAGCATGAACAGTGGTTTGCCCTCGGCCTCGTCCCAGGTGCGACGGAAGACCTCACGCTCTTTCCAGAGTTTCAAATTCCGGTCTTCAAGCTCCGGGAAGCTCACCTTGCTCGACACTGGACTAAACATTTTGTGTTACTCCTGCCAGGGTTTAACCCTGGGTCTATGTGTGCTGGTGCCCATAAAAAAATCCCGCCCCTGGAAAGGGACGGGTTCTCGTAAGACCCGCGGTACCACCCTTGTTCTCCCCCACTATTCAGGGAGCACTCTGTAGGACGCTGTCACGTCCCTACCCCGTTAACGGTGGGCTTCCGACATCTCTTAGCAGGGCACGCCCTGGCTGGGAGTGTGGCTCAGGAGGGATATTCACCAGGTGCCTACCTGTCCGCTTTCACCGTATCGGACTCGCTGGAGGTGGCTTCCCCGACTACTCGTCTCCGTCATAGCCTTTTAAACAACGGTAGCAGGGGTGCACGGGTGCGTCAAGAAACGGAGGTCGAAACGTCTGCGGAGTCCTTGAGCTTCACTCCCACCAGTACCGTTGTGACCACTACCCGCTCGTCGTACTTGAAGCGGGGCCATGAAGCCACCAACGTGGCTGTACGACCTTCAGAACTCCAGAAGTAGATATCTTCCTTGGGCATGATGCGGAACTCCGTGGCCTGGTAGAGGAAACTGCCGTCCGCACTGTCCACAATCACGTATACACGCTGGCCCTGCCGTAGGAAGTCATAGACCTTGGGGAGGTCACGGAAGACGGAGCCTTCGCCGCGGACTGGGCTCTCTAGATGGCCGAAGAGCCAGGTGTTGCCAATCTCCCCGGGGTTTGGTTGGCTGGGGATGATGCCCAGTTCAAAGGGTGGAGCTTCATATTTGAGCCCATCGCCGAAGGGCAGAGCTCTAAGCTCTAGGGTTCCTATCTCCAGGCCAATGATGGGGATGCGTACAAATGTTGCTGGCCCCAGCCCTGTGGCGGGTAGTGAAACCGCTGATAGTGGGAGGAACCCGGCGGTTATGCTTGCGTCGTCCACATCCTCGGCCCAAAAGGGGTTTGCCCAGAACTGGGGGGTAATCTCCGTGCCAGGGTACAGCGAGGCGAGGGTAGGAGCGTCATTGGTGCTTGATGATGGTTGATCGATGATGGCCACAGCAGTGCTGAAGGGAGCAAACAACTCCTGATCTGTTGGGAGGGTTAGGGGGGCGGTAATAACCAGGTCGTCGTAGCGGACGTCTATGTAGGCCTGATAGCCAAAGAATGCACCCACCAGCGCCAGCATGAGTACGCCACCTGCCAGAAAGGCGATGCCTAAGCGGGAGGCGGCTGGCCGTTTTTGCTGTGTTGAACTACTCTCGACTGCCACCAGGGGTTACCCTCCGCATGCCCTTCGTGCTAGAAGCTCTCCCTTTGAGCATATCATACCTACCACTGATACTAAGAGGTATCACAAAAAGACGGCAAGCAACGCAAAAACAGCTCGACCACGGATGTGTACGAAGTCGAATTAACCAGTGACTAAAACCGGCCGGCTATCGAATATTATCGAACGCGCGGTGTGTGCATAGAGCCGTTGCTGATAGGCTCATTCAAGTAAATGTCGCCGTTGCGAATTTTGATGTTGAAGCCGCACTCCGGGTTGGTGCACGCCCATGCTTTGTAGTGAATGGCTGCGCCTTGGCCACCAAAGTCTGAAAGGGGAACCAAGTCGCCTGAATTACAACTTTGACACCGGGGTAAGGTACTCGTCTCCACCAGGACCTCCTCAAGCCACACGACCCAGACGGTTTGGATGTTTTCCGTAGGGTGGCCGCTGACAACGTCTCTGCCGGGGGCAGCCCCCTGACGCTCGCATACCAATGAGAATATTATCACAAGCTATAGGGCCAAACAAGGGAAAGTCACAAATATTAATATAGCCCTAGGTGGATGCTGGGTATGGGGAAACGCTACGATGCTGGCTCAACCAGCCCCAACTCAACAAGGGCGTCTACAACGGCCAATACCAGGCCACGGGAGTGGGCCTGGTACTCCATGTTTGTGATGTTGGAGGCAATGCCCCCACTGACCGGCGCTGCGCCGGAACGGATGTCGTCAGCTGCGTTCATGACTCGCGCGTCGATACGCTGGTGCAGGAAATCTGTGAATTCGTTTACGTCCATCTGGACATCCGTAGGTGCAAGATGCCCGCACTCTACGGCAATGGAGGTTGTGACGACAAGGGGAGGGCCACGGTGTGCAACGTCTCGTAGTTGGGCCCCTGGGGCGTCAGAGTGCTCTTAATCAGGTGGATGGAGTCTATGGGGACGGGCGTGCCGCTACTGCGCCAGGGTAGAGATGTAAGGGCTTCGCCGGCCTTCCTGCGCTCTCCGTGCGATGCGGAATCGCGTATCCGTGCCACGGTGAGGTGTGGAGTGAATGGGCGTTCCTCTCGCTTGAATCCCAACGGCTCACATGCGCCTTCGACAAGGTTGGCCAACGTGGTGAGGCGTTGCATGTGACCCACCAAGCCTACCAGCAGGACGCGGGCGCGTTTCAAATTGGGGAACCCACCAACGTTACCAAGCTGCAACGTGAATGAGGTTGTCTTGGAAGCTAAGTCGTCCAGGGCTGCCGTCAGGCTAGGCACCTGGGCTTCGTCCACGTTACCCAGAAACTTGAGGGTCAGGTGGATGTTCTTGGCTGCAACAAGGCTCATGCCTTGCAAGTTTGATGCGCGTAGTCCGTGGATGAGCTTTGATAGAGCGGACACCGCCTCTGGTGGGAGTTCCACAGCTATGAAGAGTCGTTGTGTTTCAGGCTGACTTAAGGTTGTCACGGAACTCCTTCAGTTTCAGGTACCAATCAATGATATCGTCCAGACGGAACGATGCGTTAGCAGGGCTGGGATTAGGGACGACGAAGACCTTGGATGTGCCTATGCTCCAGGGTTGGGGGCCAAGCACCACCTGCGTTCGGTCATTCTCAACATGTTTATTGTAACTTGTTGCCGCCATGGTGCCGTGGAAGCAGACGATTAACGGGGCACAGGGCAGGAGCCGTTCTTTGAGATCTAATGCGCCGCGACGGAAGTCTCCCGTTTTGAGGTCGGCAACGCCTGGGGTGGGACGCTTCACGATGTCCGTCATGCCAATGCCAAATTCCATCACACGGTAATCAGTTTCCGCTGTGAGCGGCTCTGGGGTCATCTCCGCACCGTTGAACGCTGGCCAGAAGCGGTTGCGGGGGTTGGCAAAGTAGTGGCCTGTCTGAGCCGATGGTATAGAGGGGTTGAGCCCCACCAACACGATATCGAGGCCTGGTTGAAGGTATTCCGGCAACGTTTCCATGGTCTTGCTAGCTGCCCAACCCTAACAACCGCGCTATGTTGCCGCCGGTGATGCGTGCTTGGTCTTCTAGAGATAGCCCACATTGTCGTACCTGCTCCAAAAGTCGTGGATGCTTGATAAGCGGGTAGTCTGTGCCAAAGAGTATCTTGTCGGCACCCACCAGTCCGGTAGCAGTCAAGAATACATTGGCATCGTAGAGGAAGGGCGATGCAGCGGTATCGAAGTAGGTGTTGGCCAGGGCTGCGTTCACTTCTGGCATGAGGGCATAGAAGGGCAGCCCGCCGCCCCAGTGCGCCGCGATGATGGGTTGGTCCGGGAAGGCTTCGATGAAGCTGAGCAATCGTTCAGGCGTCACGGTGCCCTTGCCCTGATAGGTGTGCCCTACCGGCTCCGATGCGTGAGCCACTATTGGTAGGTTCAAACGTTTTGCCAGCGCCATGAGCGGAGTCATAGTCTCCGCATCCTCAATGCTAAATCCCTGGGTGTCTGGGTGCAGCTCACCAATGCCAATCATCCCTGCTGCCGCGCATCGCTCCACCTCCGCTAAGGCGTCATCGCCCCACGCAGGGTTGACGGCACAGAAGCCGATTAACCGACCGTTGGAACGCGATACAGCCTCTGCCAAGTGGTCGTTGGCCTCACGTGCTAGCTCAATATCTGACCATCCGATGCCCACAGCCACGGCGGCGTCCACTTCTGCGGCGTCCATAGCCTCCATCAGGTCTTCTACCGTGGCTAAGACAGCCTTGGAGTTGCTGTAAAGTTCCCGGAAGGTGGCGTCACGGCGTATAAGCTCCTTGCGGCGGTCGCGGAAGCCTGGGGGAAACACATGCACGTGGGAGTCAATAATCATTGGGTCTAGTGTACCAAAGGTAGACCGTTCGACAAGGCAGGGGGGTGTAGGCTTACCGTATTTGGTAACCGCAGGCATATGGGTCCAAGGCAAGCCCTGGCTATCGGTCGTAGCGGGGGACGCCACCGAACTCCGTGAGGTCAATGATGGGGATGCGGTTACCATCGGGATCGACGAGCACGGCGTAGTTGCCGGAGCGCACCTTGATGGGGCCAAAGGCAATCTTGTAGTCCTTGCGCCGGTGTTCGTCACAGAACTGCTTTACGTTGTCCACCAGGTAGTTGTAGCTGAACGGCGGGAGATCGTCCCGTGTGTGGAGTACTACCTCGGAATCGCTGTCCTTGAGCAAGAATCCCATCATGCCCCGGTCGGCGTCTTCCCACACCTTGGTCATTCCCATCAAATCGGTATAGAAGGCCTCAGAGATACTCAGGTCTTTGACCTTGTACATGATGCTATCCACTTTGCGAAGCGCAGGTGTAGGCATGGGTTAGGCCCCGTGACATTTCTTGTACTTCTTACCGCTTCCGCAGGGACACGACTCGTTGCGGCCCACCTTGCGACCGTGGGTCATGTCCTGGAAGCGCCTGTTGTCCGCCCGGCGAGATTCACAGTCCACGCAGGTGCACTCCAAGGGGTGATCGCTGTACCAACTTGTCCGTTCTTTGCCAATGACCATTTTTTGTCCTTGTGTTGCCGTAAATTGATATTCCCATCCCGGTTTATCGGGCCTCATCAGGGTGCCAGCTAATTCTATAGTACCGTGCCCCGTTCTCCCAGCACCTTGATGACTTCCTGCAAGTCCTTATCTCCGCGACCGCTCAGGTTCACGATGATGACCTTGTCCGGCCCGGCCTTCGGTGCCAGCACCTTCAAGTGGGCTAGCGCGTGGGAGGATTCCAGTGCCGGGATGATGCCTTCTAGTCGAGACAATAGCGAGAACGCTTCTAGCGCCTCGTCATCGGTGGCGGAGACGTACGTCGCGCGGCCAATGTCCTTCAGGTAGGAGTGCTCAGGCCCAACGCCGGGGTAGTCCAGCCCTGCTGAGACGCTGTGGGTCTCCAACACCTGGCCTGCATCGTCCTGAAGCAGGTACGAGTGCGAGCCGTGGAGGACGCCCGGACGACCTGCCGATAGCGGTGCTGCGTGTTCGCCGGTCTCCAGCCCTCGACCTCCTGCTTCCACACCAATGAGGGCTACTTCCTCGTTTGGGATGAAGTCATGGAACAGTCCAATGGCGTTGCTGCCACCGCCCACGCAGGCTACAGCGTAATCTGGCAACCTACCCTCTGTAGCCAGTATCTGGGCCTTGGCCTCTCTACCGACTATCGCCTGGAAGTCGCGCACCATCATCGGGTACGGGTGAGGCCCCACCACGGAGCCCAATAGGTAGAAAGTGGTGCGGACATTGGTGACCCAGTCTCGCATACACTCGTTGATAGCGTCCTTCAGCGTTTGAGAGCCGCTAGTGACCGGCTCTACCCTGGCTCCCATCAGCTTCATGCGGAAGACGTTGGGCTCCTGTCGCCTAATATCTTCCGTGCCCATGTAGACGATGCACTCCATGCCTAGCAGTGCACATACGGTGGCCGTTGCAACGCCGTGCTGCCCCGCGCCTGTCTCTGCGATGATGCGGTTCTTGCCCATGCGTTTGGCCAGTAATGCTTGCCCGATGGCGTGGTTAATCTTGTGTGCCCCGGTGTGCGCCAAGTCTTCGCGCTTGAGGTATATCCGTGCGCCGCCGAAATGATTGGTCAGGTTAGCGGCAAAGGTCAGCGGTGTGGGTCGGCCGACGTATGTTGTCAGCAACCCCGCCAGCTCTGCTTGGAATGCGGGGTCGTCGCGAGCTTCCTCGTAGGCCACCCGCAGTTCTTCTATAGCCGCCATCAGCGTCTCCGGCACGAACCGACCGCCAAAGGCACCAAAGCGTCCCTGGTCGTTGGGTAGACTTTCTATGTTGGTCATATGAGCAAATTCCTTCTTGCTTCTGTGATGAATGCCTGGATTTTGGCGATGTCCTTCATTCCGTCTGTCTCTACGCCGCTAGAGACGTCCACACCGTAGGGTTGGGTGGCTTCTATGGCCTGCCCAATATTCTCTGGTGTCAGTCCGCCTGCTAGTAGGAAGTGATGCCCTCTGTCAGCCATCTCTCGGGCGATTGACCAGTCAAGGGTCTCGCCCATGCCGCCGGGCTGCACCTCCGACTGACGATCCAATATCGCAATGTGGCCTGCCTCGCCAATCTCCTGCAACCTGAAGTGTACGTCCTTTATGACGATGTTGCGGGCTGTCGTTCGCTCCATAGGTACGGATGCCACATGGACTACCTTGAGAATGGGCACTGTCACCTTGCCCCAGTACCCTATAGGTTCGTCGCCGCACAGCTGGACCATGTCCAGCCCTACACGCTCCACCACTTGATTGACCTCTTCAACGGGCTGGTCAGCAAACAAACCGACAAGGGGCAGTGTTGGCTGGGTCTCTCTAAATGCTTGTGCTAGCTCTTGAGCCTTCTTAGGCTCTATGTAGCGGCGGACGGTAGGTAGGAACACCATGCCCAGCATGTCTGCGCCAGCTTCAGTGGCTGCTACCATGTGGGACAGTTCCCGCATTCCGCAGATCTTCACAACGGTCATGCGCGTCCATCTCCGTTTGCGGCCCCTGCTACGCCCAGCAACTCACGCACCCTTGCGCCGGGGTCGGTCTGCGTAACAATGGCCTCGCCCACCAGCCCGGCGTCCGCGCCTAGCTTATGCAGTCGCACCATGTCGGCCCTGTCCTTGATGCCGCTCTCGCTCACCACAATAACGCCATCTGGGGCTTTGGGTGCCAGGGCTTCCGTCACCGCCAGATCAGTCTTGAAGGTATGGAGGTCACGGTTGTTGATGCCGATGATCTTTGCCCCGGCGTCTAGGGCCGTTGCAAGCTCAGCCTCGTCGTGGACTTCCACCAGACATTGAAGCTGTAACCCCACCGCCATGCCAATCAATGCCTTGAGCGCGTCCGCAGGCAGCACTGCTACGATGAGCAGGACCGCATCTGCGCCATAGGCCCGCGCCTCAAAGAGCTGGTACGGGTCTGTGAGGAAATCCTTGCGTAGCACGGGTACGCCGTAGGGCGTCAGGGCAGCCTTCACCGCCGATAGATGATCCAACGTTCCCTGGAAATGCTCGTCCGTCAGGCATGACACAGCGGCTGCGCCGTTCGCAGCGTAGGCTGTTGCAAGGGCTGCCGGGTCAAAGTCCATGCGCAGCAGTCCGGCTGACGGAGAGGCTTTCTTGACCTCTGCAATGAGTCGAATATCGTCGCCTTTCAGCGCGTCTGCCAGGCTTACGGGCGCAGTAGTGCCCATGATGCGTCGTTGAAGCTCATCCAACGGCACGTCCAGCTTGGCCTTGGCCAACACCGATTTCTTTGCTTCAACAATATCGTCCAGAATTGTTGCCATGTTTTCCTCTGCTGTTATAGGCCTCGTATTTGGTAACGGTCACGCACTTGGGTTCAGGGCTAGCCCTGACTGACCTCTGCCAGCTTTTTGAGGGTTGCCAGGGCTGCTTTGCTCGATAGCACTTTGCGCGCGGCTTCCACGCCCTCTTTGAGGGTTGTTACCGTGCCTGCCACGTACATGCCTGCTCCGGCACTCAGTGCGACGGCTCTATGCAGTGGGCCAAGCTCTCCACTCAGCACGCGCTCCATTACCTCCGCGTTCTCTGCAGCTATGCCGCCCTTCAATGCCTCTGGCGCGCAAGGTTCCAGGCCCACGTCTTCCAGCTTGAGTTCGTAGTGAGTTACTTTTCTGCCTACCATCTCCCATACCTGCGACGGCCCGGTTATCGTGAGTTCGTCAGCGCCGTCGGAGCCGTGCACAACCATGACGTGCTTGCTGCCGAGTTGCGCAAAGGCCTGGGCCATCCGCTCTCCCAACGCCGGATCTGCGATGCCGACCACCAGCGAGCTTGCGCCTGCGGGGTTGGTCAGCGGGCCAAGGATGTTGAAGACGGTGCGTATACCTATCTCCCGTCGAGGGCCACCGGCGTGGCGCATAGCAGGGTGGAACGCTGGTGCGAACATGAACCCCATGCCAGCTTCATCAATGCACCGCGCAACGCCTTCCGGCGTAAGCTCAATCTTCACGCCACAGGCTTCAAGGACATCCGCCGCGCCTGCCGCGCTGGACGCTGCACGGTTTCCGTGCTTGGCTACCTTCACTCCGGACGCCGCCAGGACAAGGGCCGCTGCGGTGGAGATGTTGAAGGTGTTGAGGCCATCGCCTCCCGTGCCGACAATGTCTACCAACGGCCCCGGGTACTCAACTTTTAGGACGTTGGCCCGCATGACTCGCGCCATCCCGGCAATCTCCTCAGAGGTCTCTCCCTTGAGTCGCAACGCCGTGACGAAGGCCCCAATCTGCGCTGGGGTCGCATCACCGGACATAATCTCTTCCATGACGCCGGCAGCTTCTTCTATCGTCAGAGACGTGCCCTCGACCACTGTGCCAATAGCTTCACGAATCATTGTCTTCTCCTGCTTTTGCCACGCTAGACTACATCTCCAGAAAATTCTTGAGAAGGTCTTTGCCAACGCCCGTCATGATGGACTCCGGGTGGAACTGAACGCCCTCTATCGGGTATTCCTTGTGTCGCAGCCCCATGATGAGGCCGCTGTCGGTCCACGCCGTGACTTCCAGGCTGTCCGGCAACCCTTCTTTGAAGACCACCAGTGAGTGGTAGCGGATTGCCTCGAAGGGCATGGGCAGTCCGTGCAGCACTCCCGCGCCGTTGTGGTTGATGGGCGATACCTTGCCGTGGACAATCTCGCCCGCGCCGCCGACCGTGCTGCCGAACGCATCGCCGATGCACTGATGCCCCAAACACACGCCCAGCACGGGCATCCGTGGCCCGAAGCGGAGGATGGTCTCTGTGCATATGCCTGCCTCTTTGGGTGTACATGGCCCCGGCGATACCACGATGCGGTCTGGATTCAGCTTCTCCACCGCATCAAGCGTTATCTGGTCGTTGCGCTCCACCTGCACCTCCGCACCAAGCTCGCACAGGTACTGGTAGATGTTGTACGTAAAGCTGTCATAGTTGTCTATCAGGAGAATCAAATGCTCACCCCCTCTGGACTTCCGTTCCGGCGGTCTTGTACCAACCTCTTTTTATGTATGTGAGTTACCACGTTTCCTGCCCCTTTTATTTATACTTCACCCTCAGGTAACCGTCAGGCATATGGGTGCAGGGTTAACCCTGCTGTTCAGCTATGTTGATGGCATTGAGTAGCGCGCCAGCCTTCTGGAACGTCTCCTGGTACTCCGCCTCCGGCTCGCTGTCGTACACAATGCCCCCGCCAGCCTGGATATAGGCCACCCCGTCCTTCAGGATCATGGTGCGAATAGTGATGGCCGTGTCCATGTTGCCGGAGAAGCTGAAGTAGCCAACGGCCCCGCCGTACGCACCTCGAGCCTCGCCCTCCAGTTCAGAGATAATCTCCATCGCACGGACTTTGGGCGCGCCGGACAGAGTGCCCGCCGGGAGGCAGGAGCGCAGAGCGTCGTAGATAGTGCGGTCAGGCCGAAGTTGCCCATGCACTTCCGATTCCAAATGCATCACGTGGGAGTACCGGACAATGCGCATGAGGTCTGTGACCTCCACGGAGCCGGGGATGCAGACGCGGCCAACATCGTTGCGGCCCAGGTCTACCAGCATGATGTGTTCGGCGCGCTCCTTCTCGTTGTTGAGCAGCTCCTCCGCCAGGGCTGCGTCCTGTTCCGGCGTCTTGCCGCGAGGTCGCGTGCCGGCCAGCGGGAAATTCAGCATCAAGCCGTCCTCCACCCGCACTAGCAGTTCTGGAGATGCGCCGATGATGTGGAAATCGTCCAGCTCCAGGAAGAACATGTACGGCGATGGGTTGCTTCCCCTTAGCGCACGATACAAATCAAGGGGTGCAGCTTCTGTGGGTCGAGCCAACCGCTGTGACGGCACCACCTGGATGATGTCCCCTGCGATGATGTACTCTCGCGACTTCCGTACAATCTCGTCGTAGTCCTCATAGCTGCGGTTGGAGGTGTAGGGCACCGTTACTTTGGATGATGCATCCTGCGTCTCGGCTTCAGTCCCCTTTGCCACCCGTTTGGGACGCTTTAGTGGGCGTTCAAGTCGCTTAACCAGCCGGTCAATGCGTTTAGTCGCTTTGTTGTAGGCAGCCTCAATATCGCCTCGCACGTGGACGTGGCTCACCACCTGAATCTTCTGCCGCAGATGGTCAAAGACCAGGAGGGTGTCTGCCAGCATGAAAGTTGATTCAGGCAGGTTTAGCGGATTGCTGGCCGGGGCAGGCACCCGTGGCTCAAAGTAGTGGACAGCATCGTAAGCCAGGAAACCGACTTGTCCGCCGTTGAACCGGGGGAGGCCGGGGACGCTTACGGGTTTGAACTTGCTCAGGGCCTTCTCAACAAGTCGCAGAGGGTCAACCGCGCCGTCAGGTTTGTTGGGGCCAGTGCGAATCACCTTGGACGGCTCCGTGCCGATGAAGCTATAGCGCGCCAGCCGTTCTCCCCCTTCTATGCTCTCCAGCAGGAAGGAGTAGGGGCCCTTGGCCACCTTCATATAGGCGGTGACTGGGGTTTCCAGGTCGGCGTTAATCTCCTGGTAGACGGGAATCAGGTTCCCCTCTTTTGCCAGTTCTTTGACCTGTTCCAACGTTGGTGTGTACATAACCATCCTCAAGTCGCTATTTTCAGGCAATAAAAAACCCCGTCCCATGCAAGGGGCGGGGTCACTCCGCGGTGCCACCCTTGTTTTTGTAGCTGTGCTCCTCATTAATGGGCCAGTTACAAAATCTCTTCAGCAGTGCGCCCCGGTATAGGTAACGTCTTCTCCGCTGGGACATTGAAACGGTGTCCTACCGTCGGTGACGTTTGGCTTGATGTTCTTCCTGCACTCCTGACCCGGAGATCATATGGGTGCGGGGTATCGCCCTGCCTAGTCCATTCAGCCCCTGCGCCAGCGTCGGTTTCCACCGTACCCGACTCTCTGTAGCTTCGCTAGGGACGTACTACTCCAGACCGTCGCCCTTTATGTATATGTTATATCCAGTCTAGGACGTGCTTTCAGGGGTTGTCAAGGCTCTGAATTCGCCTATGGCTAGAAGCGAATTCCATCATGCTATACTGGGGCCATGCCGAGAAACGATACTGGAGTTGTGTTTCGTGCCAACAGTCCTGATGGTGAGTCGAGATGGCCGGGCAGCAGAAACCCTGATGCTATGCTTCCCTAAAGGGGAGTTCACTACGGCTGCTATGTCTGACCCCAGCGGTTTACCATCACTGACGGTGGAGCAATCGCCGGATATCGTGCTGATGGACGCTGGGGGCTTTACGATCAGTGAGAGCCAAGAGGCATTCCAGACTTGCCGAGATTTACACCTGCCAGTGATTGTCCTGGTGACTGAGCGAGAGCTGGACACCTATGATATCGCTCGGGGTGCCGATGATTTTGCGCTGAAGCCGTTGAACCCTACCGAGCTCACGTTGCGCGTACAACAACTCCTCCGCCGGTTGCGAGGCCGCGAAGGGTCAGAGACCATCCACAGAGATGACCTAGTCATTGACCAATCGCGGTACGAAGTGACCGTCTCCGGCCACAAGGTGCTGCTTACCTTCAAAGAGTATGAGTTGCTGCGATTGCTGGCCTCCAACCCCGGGCGCGTCTTCTCTCGGGAGGAGTTGCTCTCTCGCGTGTGGGGCTATGAATACTTCGGTGGCACGCGCACCGTAGACGTCCACGTGCGGCGACTTCGGAGCAAGGTAGAAGATGCCAATCACGTTTTCATTGAGACCGTGTGGAACGTTGGATATCGCTTCAAGCCCCCTAATCAAGCTGCGTAACTTCCTCTCTGCTGGCGTAGCTCCAAGGTATCGCGTATACTCTGGCCCATCTTTACAGGTAGGGTGCTATGGCGAATGTTGAACGTGAACTTCCCCTCTTTCCCCTGGGTGGGACTGTGCTCTTTCCGGGTATGAACCTCCCACTGCAGATATTTGAAAACCGCTACCTCCAGATGATGGCGGACATCACCCAGGATGATTCCCGCTTTGGCGTTGTGCTTATCAAGGAAGGTAAAGAGGTTGGTGAGCCTGCCTTGTCCTTTGATGTTGGCACGGTGGCCCAGGTGTTTCAGCGTGAGGACTCCCCGGACGGTCGCATCATCCTTGTTGCAGAGGGGCAGCAGCGATTCCGCACCCTGAACATCGTGCAGCAACGCCCCTACATCATTGCCAGGGTGGAGCTTCTGCCGCCCGAAGAGTCAAGCGACATGCAGATAGCCCAGCAGGTACGTGGAAAGTACATAGAGTATGCCCAGCTCCTGGCAGGTATGAGCAATGAGTGGATGCGGGATGTGCAGGTTCCTGAAGAGGCTGCGGAACTCTCCTACCTGGTGGCCCAGAGTCTGGACGCCAGCATGATGGTAAAGCAGGGCCTGTTGGAGATGGACACCGTGGAGGAACGATTGATCGCTGAGGTGGAGATACTGGACATGACAATGGAGCACGTACGCCAGCGGGTTCGCCGTGAAGGCCCATCCCAGCGGTTCAGCACCAACTAGGAGCATCCCATGGCCTACGATGAAGGACTGGCCCATCGCGTTCGGGAGTTGTTGGAAGGCCAATCGGACGTGGTTGAGAAGAAGATGCTTGGTGGCCTCTGCTTCATGGTGCAGGGCAACATGTGCTTGGGCATATTGCAGGACGAGATTATGGTGCGCGTCGGCCCTGACGCCCACGTCGATGCCCTGGCCCAACCTCACGCGCGAGAGAGGGACTTCGCCGGAAAGCCTTGAGGCGGACGACGACTTAGAAGGCTGGATACAACGCGGCCTGAATTTCAGCCTGTCACTGCCTGCCAAGTAATCCCCTCAACTTAGGTGCAGGACTCGTCCTGCCTAGCCCTGCGGGCTCATCGGCGTTAGATGGACATCCAGCACTCGTTCGCACCACGCTGCAACCCCTAGCAATCGCTCCTCGTCAAACGGCCCCGCTGCTAGTTGTATCGCCAAGGGTAGCCCGTTCGCTGCCAACCCGCTTGGTATCCCCACCGTTGGGCACCCTATCCATGTCCACGGCGCCTGGAAGAACGTGGGCCCGGTGGTTGTACGGCCTTTGGGTGCTGGGCCGGGAGTGCAGGGACTCAACAGTACATCGTAGGTGTTGTAGAGCGAAGTCATTGCGTTTTGAAGCTGCCCTCTGGCCTGCTGTGCTTGCACGTACCCGATGGGTGATGATGCCAAGGCCAGGTCCATGCGACTGCTGATGTTTGGCCCGTAGGCCTCCCTGTGGTTGGCGAAGTTCTCCTGATGGAAGGCGGCTGTCTCTGCCCACACCACGTTGGCAATGTGATCCACACTCTGGGCAAACTGCTTTGGTAGCGTTACTTCCTCAACGATGGCCCCTGTAGCAGCCAGCTTCTGCGCAACATCGTCGGTGTGGCGACGCACCTCGTCCTCCGCCCGATCGTAGAAGAACTCCTTGATGAGCCCGATGCGCGGCGGCTTCTCCCTCCGACCCACCCCAGCGTGGTACTGGCCCACCGGCACATTGGCTGCGTTGGGATCTTGCGGGTCGTAGCCTGCCAGGACGTCCAGGGTCAGGGCTGCATCCTCCACCGTGCGGACTAGGATGCCCACGGTGTCTGTGGAGAAACTGACGGGCACAAGGCCGTATGCGCTGATGCGTCCGTATGTGGGTTTCAGCCCGACGATGCCGTTGTATGCAGCCGGTCGAAGTGTGGAGCCAACGGTCTGGGATCCTGTGGCTATGGGGCACATGCCCGTTGCAATGGCAACGCCGGAGCCGCTGCTGGAGCCGCCTGGTGTGTGTTCAAGGTTCCATGCGTTGAAGGTTGGTGATGGGTCTCCGTCCGCGAACTCCGTGGTGACGGTCTTGCCAAGGACTATCGCGCCAGCCTGTCGAAAACGAGCCACGGATGTGGCGTCGTACTCCGGTATGAAATCAGCGTACAACGGCGACCCCGCAGTGGTCTTGAGTCCAGCGGTGTAGAAGATGTCTTTCAGTCCTACTGGTACGCCATGAAGGGGACCGCGTGGGCCTGTCCTCTCTAGCTCTATAGCTGATGCTTTAGCCGTTGCGAGCGCACCCTCACGGTCAACGGTGACCCATGCCAGCAGTGTGGGCTCCAGCTCGTCTATGCGCTTCAGCAGGTTCTCTACCAGCGTCACTGGTGAGAGGTTACCTGCACGTATGGCGGCAGCGGCCTGGGCTGCTGAGAGTTGGTACGGTTGTAATCCTGTAGTCATTGGGTTCTCCTTGGGCGTATTCGGTAGAGAGGCCATGCTATCATGACGGTCGCGGTGACGCAGCTACATTGCTGGGAGGTTAACTCATGGCAACGATGACACAGGAGCAGGTGCACACCTTTCTGGATGAACCCCATGTGGGGCATCTGGTCACGCTACGACCCGCTGGTTCGCCTCATGTCGCTCCTATTTGGTACGAGTATCGTGATGGCCGGTTCCTTATATGGACTAGCCGCGAGACGCGTAAGGTCAAGAACATTCTTGGCGATGGGCGTGCTGCATTGTCTATCGCCACGGACAGCGAGCCATACAAGTACGTCACGGTTGAGGGTACTGTGTCCGTTAGTGAAACCGACGTTGAAGCCACGGGCATCTCCATCGCGTCGCGTTATCAGGGTCGTGAACGTGGGACGGCCTTCATTGCAGAGCATTTCAAGGAGGGCGTGAGCGTTGTTCTTTCGCTTGTGCCAGACAACTTAGTGGCTTGGACTGATGAGGCCTAACTTTTGAACGAACCAGAACCGACAACGCACGGACAACCTCGGACTCATAGAGTCGGGGCTGTCCGTGCGTTGTCGCACCCCAATTTTCGCGTCTTAAGTGCTTCAGCGGTGGTTGGCGGGATAACCTTCCTGGGCGAGATGGTCATCCTGGGATGGATGGTGCTGGAGCTTACCAATTCACCGTTCAAGGTTGGTCTGGCTATTGGCCTGCGACAAGCACCGAGTCTGGTTTTGGGTATCCCCTTTGGGGCTGTAGCTGATCGATTTGACCGGAGGAACCTGCTCTTCTTCACCGTTGTAGCCCTAGCCCTCACATCGCTGGCTACAGCCGCACTGCTACAAGTTGGTTGGCTGGGGCTTTGGCCCCTCCTGGCTTTGAACTTTGTGCTGGGCACATGGTGGACTGGTGTCAGGACGCTGCGGCAGAGCATGACGTATGACATCGTCGGCGCGCAGGACATGGTCAGCGGGCTGGCCATTGCCGTATTGGCTCAAAGACTTGGCGGCATTCTGGGCGCTGCTGGGATAGGAGCAGTTCTGGCGGCAACGGATGCTGCGACTGCCTATGCCGTTGTCACGGTTGGGCATGTAGTGACGTTTCTTGTGGTGCTGCTCATCAGGTCAGAGGGAGGGGCAGTGCAGGTAGCCAGGGAGTCTGTCCTTGGTAACCTGAAAGAGTTTGCCGTAGAGGTAAGGAGTAACGGGTCGCTGGCGTTGCTTGTGCTACTAAGCGGAGCCGTAGAGATTTTGGGGTTTTCAGCCATGGCACTGATGCCGAGCATTGCTCGTGATGTGCTAGGCCTTGGGGCAGACGGCCTTGGTCTCATCCAATCGGTAGGAGCTATTGGCGGAGTGGTCACGGTGGGCGTGCTGGCGATAGCTGGAGGAGCGAGTCATAAAGGGTTGGTGTTCCTGACCTGCCTGCTGGTGTTCGGCGCTAGCCTGGTTTGGCTGGGGCAATCGAATTCCCTGGGCATGGTGTTGGCAGCGATAACCCTGGTGAACTCCGCCATGGCCATCTCAGACGTCCTGTCGCAAGGCCTTATGCAGTCGGTTGTGCCTAACGAACAACGTGGACGGGCCGCCGGGGCATGGCAGTTGGCGGTGGGCTTCGGCCCCTTTGGGAACTTGCAGGCAGGCGCTGTGGCTGCCGCGGCTGGCGTTTCCGTTGCCCTCGTCGTGAATGGCGGCCTGTTGTTTGCACTGGCCGGGTTGAGCTTACTGTTAGCCAAAAGGCTCAGAAGACTCTAGGTGTGCGCACCCTTGCTCTTCCTCCTAGGCCACGG
>Ga0302135_10000112_pt1 | contig 46391 bp, 47 predicted proteins | sample CBN3_surface_MG_FD_203119 | JGI IMG/M metagenome (GOLD analysis project Ga0302135, IMG submission 203119) | Marine microbial communities from Western Arctic Ocean, Canada - CBN3_32.1 | ecosystem: Environmental > Aquatic > Marine > Oceanic | place: Canada: Western Arctic Ocean | collected...
CAACAATGGCCGGCAGGAGACGTGATGTATTGAGACAACCGCGCGATATACATCGTGCGGCGCCATGGGATCACTTCATTTACCAGCGACTGGCTTATCGTGTCGTTAAGGATGACTTACCCTACCAGGGCAAATACCCTTCTTCGGCGCACGCCACAAAATGTGGGCGTTCTCTTATTCCGCCGCATTCTTCGAAAGGGAACTGTCCGCATTGAGGACCGGCGCGCGCGTAATACGATTCATTTCTGCGCGAGTATTAAAGGTGCGAACTTGCAAGTTTTGAAGTAACGAATTATTGCGGTGCCTATCCATGAGTGGACCGTTGGTATAGGCATCAGCCGACGCGCGATCCTCAAAATGATATATGCCGCCCGTGCGCAGATCTTCTGGCGCATCAAGCCAAATCTTCCATAGTAGCCCGGGCAGATTAACAAACATTTCCGCTCGCTCCGGTGTATAGGCTTTTGCCCACTCCACCGGGTCACCTTCGTATTCGTAGTTCACTGTGACCATAACCATGGTGATCTCCCCTAAATTTGAGTCGCGCCTAATTTACCCTAGTACAGGATGGGTGCTATTTCCACAATTTGTACGCTTAATTAGGCTGCAAGTGGAGAGTATTTGATTGGTGGAATGGCGACCTATTGCTGCACACGGTCACGACAGTGCAGCGCTTGTGGCGTCGAAGAGAAGGCGAAATGCGATTACAGTAACGATCGTCTTCATCCCGATGCGAAACACACGTTCCGGAAGGCGGTTGAGCGCGTGTTTGCCGATGAATGTTCCAATAAATCCAAAGGCGATCAAGCCTATGAGTAACGGGATATATGGCGCAAACGCAAAACCGAGCATGCCGAAGGCAATCAGTTTGAGCGAATGCTGAATTGACATTAACATTGCGTGGGTCGCAACAACCGCTTGCCGCTCCTTACACGCAGCCGATGCAAAAGGCATAATGAGTGGACCTGTTGCTCCAACGAACATTGTGACGAATGCGCCAACTGCGCCGACACTGAAGAATGTCAGTTTGCTGGGCTCACTAGCCTGAAATTTTGGCGCCCAGGTGGCGTAGAGAATGAATGATGCGAGCACTAATTGGAGTAGCGCAATCGGTAGCGCCACCACCAAGTTCGCGCCAAGAACGGCGCCAAGAATAGTGCCGATAAGAAATGCCGGCAGTATTTCTCGGAATACATTGCGAAACATCAATGCGGTGCGGCCGACATTCGAGCCTAACTGTACGACTCCATGAATCGGAATCAGGACCGCTGGCGGAAAGAACAAAGTCATGGTTGCCAAAACCAGGATGCCGCCGCCGAGACCCAGCGACGCCGTCGTGAAGCTGCCGATAAATGACACACCGCAGAGCAGAAAGAAGCCCCAAAGATCAAGGCCAGTGCCACCCAATAATAGTTCTGCAATGCTTTCCACTTTTTCTCCTTTTGGGGACCATCGGTCTTCTAAATTAGCGCAATGGCATCGTCGCTGATGCGATAGGTTTAGTACAACCAGATTCAATCTTACTCGTGCATTTAGGTGCCAACAGATATCCTCGTCCGATATTTTGCGCTCGGGTCAGTTGGATATAAAATTCTGATTTACTTGACATTTTCGGCGAGGAGGCCCATTTGTCGGCTGTACATTGTCTCGCGATTGCGCGAAGTGCCTTGAGTTATCGGCACCAAGTCTTGGGAACAATAATCAAAAACTAGTCGCTCCGGCCGCGCCCGGAGTAAGGCGAAACGCCAGGCTTGATAGCGTCGAGGACGCTGTCAGCGCCGTTTGGCATGTAAGGATACCTAAGTGAATAATATTAGTTTTTCGGAGCTCGGCTTAGCCGACCCGATACTGCGTGCGTTGACCAACAGAAAGCATCTTGTTCCGACACCGATTCAGGCGCGAGCCATTCCTGAACTACTGAATGGCAGAGATATGTTGGGTATTGCCCAGACTGGCACCGGCAAGACTGCGGCCTTTGCTCTGCCAATTCTGCACAAGTTGTTTAAGAACAAGGGAGACAAGCCGTCACGCAACCCGCGGGCCTTGATTCTTGCGCCAACTCGCGAACTCGCGATCCAGATTGGAGATGAGTTCCGGAACTATGGTAAGGATTTGCATCTGCGCCAAACTGTTGTATTTGGCGGCGTCAGCCAAAAGCCACAAGTCAATGCTTTGCTCCGTGGTGTCGAAATAGTCACTGCAACACCGGGCCGGCTGCTGGACTTGATGAATCAAGGCAGGCTTCGGCTCGATTCGGTTGAATTTTTTGTCCTCGATGAAGCAGACCGGATGCTCGACATGGGGTTTGTGCGAGACGTCCGAAAAATTATCGCTGCCTTGCCAAAAAAACGCCAATCCATGTTATTTTCGGCGACCATGCCGAATGAGGTCGCGCGTCTTTCCGGCGACATTCTAGTTGATCCGATCCGCGTTGAAGTGACGCCGCAGGCTACACCAATAGAGTGCCTTGAGCAGAGCATCTACCACGTAGAATCGTCGGGCAAGAAGGCTCTGCTTGAAAGCATACTCGCGGACCCGTCTTTTTCCCGAGTGATTGTCTTCGCGCGTACCAAGCATCGTGCCAACCGCGTCGCCGAGCAACTCGGTAAGAGCGGCGTAGTTGCGGAGGCAATTCACGGCAACAAATCCCAAAGCGCGCGTCAGCGAGCCCTTCAGCGATTCCGCGCTGGTGACGCAAGGGTATTGGTAGCAACCGATATAGCCGCAAGGGGCATCGACGTAGAGAGTGTCTCCCATGTCATTAACTATGAACTGCCGAACGAGGCAGAAAGTTATGTCCATCGCATCGGACGTACGGCGCGTGCTGGGGCGGATGGAGCAGCAGTTTCGTTCTGCGATTCAACTGAGCGTGGTTATCTGAGAGATATTGAACGTTTAATCAAGCGTCGACTTACGGTAATCGGGGATGAACCTCCGGCGCCCGCACATGATACGCGCGGTAAATCGCAAAAGCATCGTAGTCAGCATTGGCAAAAACGCGGCAGATCGACTGAAAAAGTTGCAAACGCCAATCGACACCGAAGGCGGTCAGCCTAACCAAGGGATGCTAATATTGGAGCAGAATATCGAATTGGTGGCCACTTGGGCCATCAATTTTGAGTTCTCTACAATTTTCCGACGCACTCGGAACTCTTTGTCGCGTTCAGGCATATGTGCTCGAGCGCGTCGTCAGCAATTCACAACTCTCCAAATTTTGTTTTGGTTCGCAAGAATTTGATGCTCGCCTTGAGTGCGCCTAAAATGGTGTATCATCCAGTTGCCGATTAGGTGTGAACCAAAGTTGTCGCCTAATCGGCCGCAACTTTAAACGGATTGGGAGAGCCTTGAGTCTGAGAGGAGCCAATATTGAGGGATCGTAGATTCACGTTTCTTTGGCGAGTCCCTTTAGTCTTGTTTTGGTGCTTGTTGCAAATTCACCAACGTTTGCGCAGACCAACACATCGATTCTTAAATACGATAGTTCTGGTCGCGCTATTGGTGTTAGCGAAGGCGAGGTCGGGCAGGGAACGAGTGCGGCGGATGCCGCGCTTGCGTCGCGTCGCGGCGCGGCTCCGCCCATTTCCCACATAAACACACCGCCGCCAAAAGGCGAGGAGTATGTCGCGGGCGAAGTACTCGTGATGTCGTCGTCGAATGATTTTCTCGAACGCGTCGAAGCCTTGGGCTTTTCACTGATTGAGCGAATCATTTTCGGCAGTCTTGGGCTTGAGATGTTGCGTCTTAAGGTGCCGAGCGGCGTCGACGTGCCGCAAGCGACGATAATGCTGCGTAATCGATTTCCTGGCACCAAAGTTGGCGCTAACCAGCTATTTGAGCAATCGGCAGGAACTGGCGGCAAGGACCGGGATCCACGTGACATTGTCGGTTGGGGCCGAGTACCGGAGCGCTGTGGCGCTGGCATTAAAATCGGCATAATCGATGCGGCAGTTGACGTTAATCACCCGTCACTCAAGGGTCAAAAAATCAAATATCGCTCATTCATCGACAAGGGAAAGTCAGTGGGTAAAACCGACCATGGAACAGCTATTGCGGCAATCCTCGTCAGAAAATAATGAGGAAATCTTATAGCCTTCCTCAAAGCGCTCGAATGGTTGGCGGTTGAGAAGGTCCAGGTCGTTAATTTGAGCATTGCCAGCCCAAAAAATGAGGTGCTTCAGACAGCAGTACGGGCTGTTGCCAGGACTGGCCAGGTGCTCGTTGCCGCGGCCGGCAATGGCGGACCAAAAGCAAAGCCGTTTTTTCCTGCTGCCTATACGAATGTGATCGCCGTAACCGCCGTGGATAGCAAACTCAAAGCGTACCAGCATGCAAACCGTGGTGGATATATTGATTTCTCGGCACCGGGTGTCGATTTGTGGACCGCATCGAACAACGGGAGGGGCGTTTTCAAAGTGGTACATCATTTGCCGCGCCATTCATTGCCAGCATCGTTTCACTCTATTTGGAGGCCGGTGCCAAGCCTATTCCCGATCTTTTGCGGGAAAGCCTCAAGCGTTATGCGGTCGACCTTGGCCAGTCCGGCAAGGATCAAACATTTGGCTGGGGCTCGTACGCGCACGGCCAAAATGCTGACTTTTCACAGATTTGATCGTGTTTCAGCGTCAACACAAGCTTGATTAAGATCAAAATCACACAATTTTGGAGCTAAAATACGTCCTACCTCTCCAATTTGGCATGTATGTTGCTTTTATATTCTGAAAAAAGCGGAATGAAGGGTACTCCTCATGCTAGGCGATAGTGATCATCCGATTAACGGACCACATCCGACGGACTAACTGTTTCAGGTAAGTTCCCTTCAATTTCCCGTACCTCCCTGAACTTGGCCGTGTATGAAAATACGCGGCCAGTTTTTTTGTGGTGCTGTAGCTCCCGAACTTGGCCATCCCTGTCGTTGACAGCGAATGAACGAATGCATATGGTCCGCAACTTGGAATTTTGCCGTAGCTCGTTGGAATAATGCAATGAAGGTTGTTAATTCGCTCAAGTCGCTTAAGAAGCGTGACCAAAACTGTCGTGTTGTGCGACGTCGGGGGCGCGTATTCGTCATAAATAAGGTCAACCGGCGGTTCAAGGCGCGCCAAGGCTGAAATTTTGCGGCGGTGCCGACCGTTAAATCGTTGAAACAAGCGCGCCATTTGGCGCGTTTTTTTGTGCTAAATGTCTGCCCATTTATGCTTTCGTGGAAGGCGAATGGATAGTGGTTGCCGAACCGGCAAGCTTTGCTGACTTCGGCAAACCTGCTATTACCGCCATAGTTCTTGGCGATGCCTATTCGTGAAAGGGTACGAGCGATGGACATGCCTAAACCCGATCAGACAGTCATCGCGCGGCGTTCCGAAATCGTTGTGGCGCTTCGGAAAATTGTGCCCGGCGACGGCGTCATTGCAGATGAAGAGGCGCTTCGCCCATTCGAGGCTGACGCGCTGACCGCATACCGGCAATTACCATTGATCGTTGTATTGCCAGAAACGACTGATCAAATCAGCCGTGTCCTTGCATATTGTCGGGAAGCGGAAGTAAAGGTTGTTCCGCGAGGGGCCGGTACGTCTCTGTCCGGCGGAGCCATGCCGCTCGCCGATGGCATAATCCTTGGACTTTCAAAATTTAATCGCATACTCGAAATTGACTATGAAAATAGGGCAGTTGTTGCGCAGCCTGGCGTTACGAACTTGGGTATTAGCAACGCGGTTGAGGAGCGTGGATTTTATTACGCGCCTGATCCCTCAAGCCAAATAGCTTGTACGATTGGTGGCAATGTCGCGGAGAATTCCGGCGGCGTGCATTGCCTCAAATATGGCCTTACGACGAATAACTTGCTTGGTCTCGAAATTGTTCTGATGGACGGGCAAGTGATTCGAATTGGTGGACGGCATCTGGATGCTACCGGATACGATTTACTTGGTTTACTGACAGGTTCGGAGGGACTACTTGGCGTCGTGACAGAGGTCACCGTACGCATCCTCCCGAAGCCGGTGGCAGCGCGAGCTATGCTGCTGGGCTTTCCAAGCAGCGAGTTGGCGGGGGGCTGTGTCTCTGGCGTCATTTCCTCCGGTATTATTCCGGCGGGAATGGAAATGATGGATAAACCCGCCATTCATGCGACAGAAGCATTCGTGCATGCTGGATATCCGCTTGATATTGAAGCACTGCTGATTGTTGAGCTGGACGGCCCGCCGCCTGAGGTGAATTATCTTCTCGAGCGTGTGGAGAAAATTGCCCTAAACAACGGCGCGTCAAGCGTGGCGATCTCTAATTCAGAGGAAGAGCGACTTACTTTTTGGGCAGGACGTAAGGCTGCCTTTGCGGCTGTTGGCCGCATGAGCCCTGACTACTTTTGCATGGATGGAACGATCCCGCGCAATCAGTTGTCACGTGTCCTGATTCGGATGCGCGAGTTGTCGGTAAATTATGGGCTTGATCTCGCGAACGTATTTCATGCTGGTGACGGAAATCTGCACCCGCTGATTATGTACGACGCGAGTAATGAGGGCGAACTCGAACGCGCCGAACAGTTTGGCGCCGATGTCCTCAAACTCTGCGTCGAGGTTGGTGGTGTCCTGACCGGTGAGCATGGCGTTGGTGTCGAAAAACGCGATCTCATGGAGGTGATGTTCAGTGAGGAGGATCTTAACCAGCAGCAGCGCGTGAAATGCGCCTTTGATCCGACTTCTCTCCTTAATCCTGGAAAGATGTTCCCTAAGCTTCACCGATGTGCCGAACTTGGCCGCATGCACATTCACCGCGGACAGATCAACTTCCCGAACATTCCTCGGTTTTGAACGTGGGTAACACTCCAGTAAGTCGCCCGGATACAGCCAACCAGCTGCTTGAAGAAGTGCGCAGCGCGGGGGCAACGGAGTCATCGCTGTCTATTGTAGGAGCCGGAAGTAAAAGGAATATGGGCCGTCCAGTAGAGACAACTAGTGCTATTGATCTATCAGCACTTGCCGGTGTGATGCTCTATGAGCCCGAAGAGTTAGTAATAAGCGCGGCCGCTGGTACGCCAATAGCGGAGATTGAAGAGCTCGTGGCTGCGCATGGCCAACAGCTTGCGTTCGAGCCACCTGATCTTGGACCGATTGTTGGAGAGAAGAAGGCTCGTGGCACGATTGGAGGGGCTATCGCTTGCAATCTTTCAGGACCACGTCGCATCAAGGCGGGAGCGGCGCGCGATCATGTTTTGGGATTCCACGCGATCAGCGGTCGCGGCGAGAAATTTAAGTCGGGAGGGCGCGTCGTCAAGAATGTGACCGGTTACGATTTGTCCAAACTCATCTCCGGTTCGTGGGGAACGTTGGGGGTTATGACGGAGGTAACGCTGAAGGTACTTCCCGTCGCAGACTCGACGTCAACAGTAGTGGTTATCGGACTCGACGATACGGCAGCGATCAAATTCCTCACCAGCACACTTCAAAGCTCAAATGACGTTTCTGGCGCGGTGCATTTACCGGGCTTGGTCGCGACACGTTCTGGCGCAATTTCAATTGCCGAGAGTGTCACCGCGGTTCGTGTCGAAGGGCCAAGTCCATCCGTTATCTATCGAATTGCCGATCTCACGCGAATAGCTGAAGAACATTGCCGAACAACTGGGGGCCAAATTATTGAGCCACTCGATGCCGGTGTATCTTTGTTGTTTTGGGCGGAAGTTCGCGATGTTAGCTTTTTCGCAACGTCTGAAAAGCCACTGTGGCGCCTCTCGGTTCCGCCGACTGCAGGCCCAAAAATTGCTGGTTTAATTGCCAATGCGCTCGTTAATGTTGAGCATTTTTTCGATTGGGGTGGCGGCCAAATTTGGCTCTCCGTTGAGCCAACAGCGGATGCCGGCGAGACTGCCGTCCGCAACGCGCTGAAGGAAGTTGGCGGGCATGCAAATTTGATTCGTGCACCCAAAGAAACGCGCTTGTGTGTACCTGTTTTCCAGCCACTCGACCCTGTGCTTTATCAGTTGAACCACCGCATCAAGGCCAGCTTTGATCCACTCGGCATATTGAATCCTAGTCGCATGTATGAGGGGATCTAGCGGGCAGCGCAGATGCAGACACATTTCTCTCTTGCTCAACTAGCTGACCCTGCAATCCGAGATGTGGAAAAGGAAATTCGGACTTGTGTTCATTGCGGTTTTTGCCTAGCGACTTGCCCAACCTACGTTTTGTTAGGCGATGAGCGCGACAGTCCGCGCGGTCGAATTTATTTAATAAAGGAAATGCTTGAGGGAGGGCGCGCTGCGACAGCTGTTGTTACACGCCATATTGATCGTTGCTTGTCCTGTTTTTCGTGTGTAACTGCGTGTCCGTCGGGTGTCAATTATCGCAAGCTGCTGGATCATGCGCGGGTGCATATCGAGCAAACTTTCGCGAGGCCGATAACGGATAAACTGGCGCGTTGGTGGCTGGCAAAAGTCTTGCCACACCCCAGGTTATTCCGTTTAGCATTGATCGGTGCACGGGCGCTAAGAGTATCAATGCGCGCTGTCCCGGCGGCGTGGAAATCAAATCGTCTCATGGCGATGCTCGATAGTTTGCCGTTGCGTGTTTATGGCAGATCGCGGTTTGAACAGGGTAGGATTGTTACCGTTAACGGCCAGCGCCACGGGCGGGTAGCGCTTCTTGGTGGGTGCGTGCAACACGCACTTGCACCACAAATTAATGAAGCGACTGTCCGTCTGCTTAACCGGCACGGGATTGAGGTGGTCGTCGTGCCGGGAGGCAAATGCTGTGGCGCGTTAGCCCATCATCTTGGGCGTGAGCATGAGGCTCGCCAACAGGCCGAAGTGAATATTCGAGGGTGGACAGACGCAGCTGAGGTCGAAGGCTTTGACGCAATCTTAGTTAATGCTTCAGGCTGTGGAGACATGGTTAAGCACTACGACTCCCTATTCGCACATGCACCTGAACGGTCATCGGATATTGCTGAACGTGCGGCGCATGTGGTGTCGCTCACATGCGATATAAGCGAGTATTTGCATGAACTCGGAATTGAGAGGACGGGCGAGTTTAAGGAGATTGCCGTGGCCTATCATCCCGCTTGTGCGTTGCAACACGGGCAGCGGGTTGTCGATCAGCCACGCAGCCTTTTAATGCGAACTGGCTTCAAAGTTGTCGATGTTCCGGAGGGGCATCTCTGCTGTGGGTCGGCTGGAACCTACAGCCTGCTGCAGCCTGAACTCGCGGGACAGCTAGCTGTTCGTAAGGCTACGGCAATTCATGGGACCAAGGCCGACATGATTGTGACCGGAAATATTGGCTGCATGGTCCAGATCGCCCGTGTGAGCCATCTACCCGTTGTTCACACCGTCGAACTACTCGATTGGGCAACCGGTGGCCCAAGGCCAGTCGCACTGGGCAATCATTCGATTTTGGATCCGACAGTACTTTAGGCCACATTATTGGCCTCGAAGACATGACAGCATGAACTCACCAATGTCGGCACAAGTCCACCTGACGTCACTTCAAATGAAGTGGCATCAGGCACTACTTGTTCAATTATGGCTTCGCCGCGAAGGCATCTATCTCGATGAGCCATTCTGGCTGTGCTAGCCCCGAAACGATGAGGTAAGTATTCGGTGGATGGATGTCGCCCATGATCTTCATGCGTGCAGATCGGTAGCCGGGAAGAAAATCGTGGCGCGTTGCATAAATTGTCATCTTGGTGATGTTCTCAAGCCCCATCTTGTTGGCTCGGAGCGCTGCGCGTAGGTTCTTGAGAGCCCATTCAGCTTGTTTTTCGATTCCGACTGCGAGCTTACCCTTCGTGTCCACACCAATTTGGCCGGCGAGATGAACGATGCGTTCACCGGCTTGGATCTCAGCGCACTGCGAATACGCGCCTTTCGGTGGAGCTAGGGTTTTTGGGTTCCAAATTTTAGGCATTCGACCTCTCCGGATACAGTTTATGATTTCGTGCTGCGAGACGTTATCACACGACTTCCGGGCGGGCTATCCGCACTGTGCCTGATATTTTTGAAATCTTGAAAAGCGGCGTTAACCTTCACGGTTTGGCGGCATATGCCTCGATTTCAATGAGCCGTTCTGGATTATCTAGCGCATGAACGACGAGCAGTGTGTTTGGCGGTTTTATGTCGCCCAGCACTTTCACTCGCGCGTCGCCGTACGTTTTGATGAAGTCCGCACGTATAGGAAATGTCGCCAGCTTGACGATGTTTTCTGGCCCCAATATCATTGGCATCGAGGATCGCCACTATGTTGCGCAAAGCTTGTTCAGCCCGCGCTTCAATTCCATAAGCCATAGTGCCGTCTGGCATGATACACAACTGACCGGAAATATACAGAAGACGCTCTCCTGCCTGGACTTCGGAGCATTGTGTGTAATTACCGAATGGCGCAGCGACGTTGGGCGGATTCCAAAGTTTAGGCATTTGTGTTTCTCTCACTAATTTTATTATCGAGGTTGAAAGATATCACGGCATAATTTTGGATAGGCTGCTCAAAAACAAAATTTTTTTATTCGGTTCGCGGAAAGAACTGAATTAATTAGTCGGCACTCAATCCTCTTAGTATCTGCCGAATTGTTCTCCTCGAGTGTTGTAGGACAGCGGACTGCCATGTGCTATCTCGCGGGTAAAATATTCGCTCTGTTGACATCGAAGTGGCGTCACCAACACTACCTCGTCCACCGAGGCTGGCCAGGACAGAACGTGTGGAATATACGCCGCATTCGAGTGCTGCTGACGTAAGGCGGGAATCTGCTAGCTGGCCCATCAGTCCGGCCATCAAGGCGCCAGGTGGCGCGCCATCTTCCGAGGCAATAAACGCGTCGTTGCCGTCAAACCATGCCTGTAGTCGTTTACCTCCCGCACTTTCCGCTTCCTGACATGGAATAATCGCTGCCTGCCCATATGGTCCAAGCCCTAATTGCAACGACAGAAAAACGACACCCTTTGCTGAGTTCAAAAATTGCTTAGCGATGTCCTGAAGCAGATCAACCGGCCAGTGCTGCCGTGGTATGCCGTTGGCGCCGGTCTGAGCAAATGACAGGTCTAAACCCTGTGCCTCAGCATAGGCGGTGAACCGTTCTTCGGCCGCAGCGAGCATGGCATCGCTCCACTTCGACTTATGTGCGGCTTTCGCACTTTCAGCAGCGATTCGTGCCCACGTAACGCCATCCGGTGTTACAGCATGAATCATTATAACTGCCGTCGTCCTTGGTATGTGACGATGCATCCCTTCAGACAGCCACGCTACCTGGACGCCTGATGCAAATAGTCCTTCGCTTTCGCTATCACCGGGACAGAGTACCAGCATGCGGGTTGCATCCGGCGAGCCCGCCCGCACGATATCAACAAATAGGCTGCCGCTGAGTGCTTCAGGCAGCCCCAGCTTTGCGACGAGGCTTGCTGAACCGGGGTGACGAAAGGAAGAAACTGGAAATCCAGCAGCATCACATGCCGCTAGAAACCTGCCCCGAGCCAATTCATGGTCAATTGAAAAATAGTCATGATCTGGCATGGTATCGTACTGCTGGCTGGAGTGTTGCTGTCGATTATGCGGTTGTACCCAGGGTTTCAACAAGCCTTGTTGAATTTACATCGGTAAATTTGGCCAAGAGCTACTTCGCAGTGACAATGCGTGTGACTTGCCCGGGTTATTACGGTTATGGCACGCATTCTCTCTCTAATGCTGCTTTGTGCGCTCCTCATTACGCCGATGATCGGCGTGGCCGGTCAGAGCGATGATCGCCTCAACGAGTTATTCGCACGCCTGCACGTTACTCAAGATCCGGCAGAAGCACAGCAGCTTGAAAAATTCATTTGGGTTATTTGGAAGCGTTCCGAGTTGGAAAGCACAAACATATTAATGCAACAAGTTGAGGAGGCGATGAACACGGGCGACTTCGCGACTGCACTGCAAACCTTCAATGCAATGGTGAAGCTGGAGCCCAAATTTGCAGAAGGCTGGAATAAGCGTGCGACAATTCATTATTTGATCGACAATTATGCGGCCTCTGTCGCCGACGTTGAGCGAACATTCGCGCTTGAGCCACCTCATTTTGGCGCCTTGGCGGGGCTCGGTGTTGTTTATGATGCCATGAATGAAAAGAAAAAGGCGCTTGAGGCCTATCGATCGGCCCTTGAGATGCATCCCAACTTGTTTGGGGTGCATTTACGCATACAACAGCTTTCAAAAGAGATTGAAGGCCAGAAAATTTAGCGTTCCGCCGGCGTTTCTAGCTCTGGTCCTTTAGATCCTCTATTCGCGCTATTCTTAGTATATTCGTGGCGCCGGGCGTACCGAACGGCACGCCTGCCGTGATTACAATGTAGTCATCCGGCTTGGCAAAACCATCCTGCACCGCATGAAAGCTTGCCCGGCGTACCATCTCTTCCAAATTTTCCGCATCTTGTGTCTCAACCGAATGAACACCCCAGGCGATCACGAGCCGGCGCGCTGATATAGAATTCGGCGTTAGGCTGATGATGGGAACCTCGGGACGTTCACGGGCCGCGCGAAGCGTCGTCGAACCGGTCGTCGTATAGGTAATAATTGCTACAGCGGAAATCGTGTGCGCGATCTGGCGCGCTGCTGCGCTAATGGCATCGGAGACGGTTTCTTCTGGATCAAGACGGCCGGCGTCGGTGATTTGCCGGTATTTCGGATCCAGTTCAACGCGCTCGATAATACGATTCATCATTGTCACGGATTCAACTGGAAACCGCCCGGCAGCTGTTTCTGCGGAAAGCATCACTGCGTCCGCACCATCATAAACCGCTGTTGCAACATCCGATACTTCGGCTCGGGTTGGTGTTGGTGCCTCGACCATCGAATCCAACATTTGTGTGGCGACCACAACAGGTATTCCAGCTTTACGACATGTGCTGATGATGTGTTTTTGCAATACAGGGACGTCCTCCGCAGGCATTTCAACGCCTAGATCGCCGCGCGCCACCATGACCGCGTCCGCGAGTTCAATAATGCCGTCGAGCCGGTCAATCGCCGATGGTTTCTCCAGTTTGACTAAGACAGCAGCCTGCTTGCCGATTATTTGGCGGGCTTCGATGACATCTTCTGGGCGCTGAACGAAAGATAGAGCGCACCAGTCGACGCCGAGCGAAAGGCCAAACTTGAGGTCGATACGGTCCTTTGCTGTTAGCGGAGTCAGCGGTAAGACGACGCCTGGGACGTTGATGCCCTTACGATCTGAGAGCGTCCCGCCAACGACTATTTCCGTATCAACAAAACTTTCGTTCGATTCGCGGATACGTAGGCGGATACGGCCATCGTCAAGTAAAAGGTCTGTTCCGACTGTGACAGCCTGGAAAATTTCGGGATGGGGGAGGTATACGCGACCAGAGTCACCAGGCTTATCCAGCAAATCGAGCCGAAAGTGTTCGCCGTCCGCGAGTTCTACAAAATCATTCGCAAATGTACCAATTCGAAGCTTCGGACCCTGCAGATCCATCATGATTGCGACGGGCCGTTTTTTTCTTTTTTCGAGACGGCGAATGTCAGTATGTAATTCACGGATTTTTTCGTGCGTGCCATGACTAAAGTTGAGGCGGAATACATCGGTGCCAGCGTTAAATAGACGCTCGATAGTTTCAGAATCTGAACTCGCTGGTCCGAGTGTGGCGACAATTTTTGTCAGATGGGTCCGGCGCATATGATTCACTAGCCTAGACTGCGGGAAGCGTCCATACGTCGATGTTCGCATCTCGTCCGCGAATCGTCTGAGGCGCGCCTCGCGTCATCGCTGCAAATAAAGACTCGTCAAGTTTACCAGTCCGCTGTGCCATAGACACAACGCTGTCACTTGCAACGATGCCGACATTCAGCCCGCGTATAAGCTGTTCCAGCCGACTTGCGACATTGACTGTGTCGCCAATGACGGCGAATTCCAGTCGTCGTTCATCGCCAATATCGCCAGTAACGCCTGGGCCGAAATGAAGGCCAATCGATACTCTCATTTTAGGCCTACCCTCTACCTCGCGCTTTTCATTCCATATCTTTACATCAGCCAGAATGTCGCGTGCGCTTGTCAGGGCGTTCGCCGGATCCATCTGCCCAGGGTTTGGTATTCCAAACGTGCCCATAACGGCGTCACCTATATATTTATCGATATTACCGTCATGTGCGAATATTTGTTTGGCAATTAGAGCATGGAATTCGCACAGCATCGCGATCGTTTCTTCTGGTGTCTGGTGTTCTGCAAAGCCGGTAAAGTCAACAATATCGGCGAATAGCACTGCAGGTCGATAAAATGCTGTCGCAAAAGGGCCGAGTTCGCTTAGGCGCACGAAGCTTGGCGACGCACCAATGGCTACGGCGCCGAGAAAAAGGGCGGCAAGTGCTAAGTGATCAGTACGCGGCCCATGGGCATTCATCGGTTTATCAGACATTGACAGCCGGTACTCGTGCTCTCGGAGATTAGACTAGCGTCTCGTTTAGACTGCTGGTAGCAGGCGAGCAACGCTGTTTGTACTAAATCTTGCCACGTCGAACGTGGAATTCAGGTGCCGATACACCGTATTGGATAGCTTCCACCACTCGTTGATTTGTCTATAATTACGTCCATGACAAACCGTCTCGACATAAAATTTAATCCAAGGGAATTTTTTGGTTTGGACGATCCACCGCCCTTTTCGGTGATCAATCCAGACATTATTTCAGACACCTTGTTGGTGTGCGATCATGGCGGTGTAGAAATTCCAGCCGCGCTTGGCGGCCTTGGCCTGAACGCGGCGATACTAGCGCGTCACATTTCTCATGACATTGGTGCTGCTGACGTCACTCGTTTGTTGTCGAGGCGGCTCGGAGTGCCAGGAATTCTATTCAACTACTCCAGGCTCGTCATCGATCCAAATCGAAGGCCAGACGATCCCACCGTAATTCGCGAAATTAGCGACGGGATTGTTATTCCCGGCAATCGGTCGCTCGACGCAATTGACCGTGAGGAGCGGTATGATGCCTTGCACAGGCCATATCAAAACGCGATCGGATCGACGCTTGAACGGGTCGAAGAACGAGGAAATACGCCCGCCGTCATATCAATTCATAGCTTCACGCCCGTCATGAAAGGCTATGAACGGCCTTGGCATGTTGGCGTCCTAACAAATGTTGATCGCCGCATGGGTGACGCGCTGATGGCTGCACTGTCTGTAAACAAGAATATTTGCGTCGGCGATAATCTGCCTTACTCGGGGATGTCGCCCTACGGATACACGATTGAAACGCAGGCAGTGCCAAAGGGATTTCCTAACGTTCTCATCGAACTTCGTCAGGACCTGATCGACACACATCACGGCGCTGTGGAGTGGGCAAGCTGGATTGGTGAAGCGTTGGAGCAGGTGCTGAGAGACAGGTCTCTTCTCACTCGTTTCGAGGCTTAGCAAGATGTCCGTAACGGAGCTGCCTTTCACTATTGGTATCGAGGAAGAGTATCTCCTTGTGGACCGTGAGAGCCGAGATTTGCGTGTGTCGCCGCCAAGTGAGTTGATACACGAGTGCGAGGCACTTCGGGCTCCGGGGACAGGAGGTGTGACCAGCGAATTTTTCCGTTCGCAAATCGAAGTTGAAACGTCGGTGTGTACGACAATACAAGAGGCGAGGGGCAAGCTGTCTGGATTGCGGTCGGCCGCATCACATGCTGTAGGTGACCATGGATTGGCCCCGATTGCAGCGTCTACCCATCCTTTCGCAAGTTGGACAGACCAACAGCACACCGACAAAGAACGATACAACCTCTTGGCGGAGGATTTGCAGGCAGTCGCACAGCGGCTGCTTATTTGCGGCATGCATGTCCACGTTGGTATCGATGACGACGACCCCCGCATTGATCTACTCAATCAAGTGAATTATTTTTTGCCACATCTGTTGGCGCTAAGCACTTTTTGCGGTTTTGGTAAGGCCGCGACACGGGACTTATGAGCTACAGACTCAGTGTTTTCGACGAATTACCGAGAACTGGATTACCCGAACGATTTGAGAGTTATGGAGAGTATTGTCGGCATCTGGAAATGCTTGTTCACGCAGGCCTCATTGAGGATGGAACCAAGATTTGGTGGGATATACGGCCATCTTGGAAATACCCAACTCTTGAAATGCGCATAACTGATGTCTGCACGCGAATGGATGACAGCATCACAATTGCGGCATTTTTTTCATGCTTGCTTTCGATGCTGATGCGGCTCAGACGCGACAATCAACGTTGGCGTCGATATGCGAATATGTTAGTGCAAGAAGACCGCTGGCGTGCACAACGCTACGATGTGACAGGAGAGTTAGTCGATTTCGGTAAGGGTGCGCTTGTCCCTTATGCCGATCTGCTTGACGAGTTGCTTGCTCTTGTGCATGAGGATGCTGAGCGCCTTCAATGCTTGTCCGAGATCGAAAATGCGCGAGATATTCTCGTACGCGGAACCAGTGCACAACGTCAAATCATGATCTATGAGGCAGCGTTGCAAGGGCGCGCGGACAGTAAAACTGCCCTTAACGTGTTGTTGATTGGCTGATTGAAGAAACGACTTTTGGTGCATCACCTTGAGGAAATTTAAGTCGAGGGCTAGCGCAAGCCTAAGCGCTCTCTACTTTGGAAGAGATATTTAAACAATTTCTGGAGGGAATAGACATGGATGATAAGAAGCGTACCGAACTTGAAGCTGCGGCTTTCCGCGCGCTTGTTGGCCATCTCCGCACGCGCGCCGATGTGCAAAATATTGACTTGATGAACCTCTCGGGTTTCTGCCGAAATTGCCTCTCAAAATGGTATAGCGCTGCTGCACAGGAAAGTGGCGTGGACCTGGATTACGACGCTGCGCGTGAAGTCGTTTATGGAATGCCGTATTCGGAATGGAAGTCCAAACATCAGACCGAAGCATCAAAAGAGCAGCTTGAGGCTTTTAAGAGGTCGGCTGACGGGCACGCCCACTAGGCGTTTTGCGTTGCAAGAATTGTCTATTCAGCTGCTGACGCCTTAGGCGCTGGATCAAGATATTCCCCTAGCAGTTCGGCTTCACGCAGTTTTGTTGTCTGTAGATTTCGAAGTTTCACGTGCCCATATCCGCGTGCTTGCTCGGGTAAGCTTGCAATTTCAACCGCAATAGAGTGGTTTGATCGGTTCAAGCCCTCAAGCAGCGTATCAACAACAGTTTCGTATTTCGTGATCAACTGGCGTTCGATCCGTCGTTCATCCGAATATCCAAAAATGTCGAGTGGGGTACCGCGAAGACTTTTCAATCGGGCTAGGATCCGAAAGACCGGCAGCATCCATGATCCAAACTCTCTTTTCTTCATCTCTCCGGTCTCGGGGTCGCGGTGGCTAATGATAGGGGGAGCCAGATGGAATCGAAGTTTGATGTCACCTTCAAATGTCCGTCCGAGTTGTTCCGAAAATGCACCGTTGGTGAACAAGCGCGAGACCTCATATTCATCCTTATATGAAAGTAGTTTGAAATATGTGCGCGCGACCGCAAATGTCAGTTCGTCGCCGCCAGGGACACTCTGCCCCTCTGCCGCCTGTACCCTCGCAACAAGTTCACTATAGCGCCGAGAGTAGGATGCATTCTGGTATTCTGTTAGAAATTGGGCTCGGCGTGCGACCATGTCCTCTATTGTCGATGAACTGACCTTGTAATTTTTTGTTGTGGATGCTGGCAATGCCAATTGTGTCACTGCAGCGAGATCATGAGCGGCGCGTCTACCCCAAAGAAACGCACGCTTATTGGCATCGACCGCCACTCCGTTTAGTTCAATGGCACGTTCCAGCGCCTCAGCTGATACTGGAATCGACCCCTTCTGCCATGCGTATCCGAGCATGAATAAATTGACAGCAATTGTGTCGCCAAGAAGTGCCGATGCAAGACTGGTGGCTTCAATGAAATCGCTGCGCGCTGGGCCTGTCGCTTGATCGATAATTTTTTCAAGGCGGTTACCTGGGAATTTCATGTCGGGACTATGCGTAAAATCGCCGGTGATCGCTTCATGACGATTGATGACCGCGTACGTATTTCCACTCTCGATCTTGGACATAGTCCCTGCATCGGCGGCAACGACGAGATCGCAGCCAAGAACGAGTCGTGCGCCGCCAGATGCTAAGCGCACCGCATAAATATCGTCTGGGTTGTTTGAAATTTTTATATGACTTAAGACCGCGCCACCTTTCTGGGCAAGGCCAGCCATGTCGAGAACAGAGCAGCCCTTGCCTTCGATATGCGCTGCCATCGCAAGCAGAGCGCCGATTGTGACGATGCCCGTGCCACCTACGCCGGTAACAAGGATCCCGTATGGCACTTCTGTTGTCGGCAGCGTTGGCACCGGGAGAGAGGCCCAATCGTCCAGTGCGCTCTCATGAATGGATTTGGCGTTTGGTTTTCGCAAACCTCCACCATGCACTGTGACGAAACTCGGGCAGAACCCGTTGACGCATGAGTAATCTTTGTTGCACGAAAACTGTTCAATCATACGTTTGAGCCCGAACTCCGTTTCGATTGGGACTACGGACAAGCAATTGGATTTGACGGAACAATCGCCGCATCCCTCGCACACAAGTTCGTTGATGATGACCCGCTTGGCAGGATCGGGATACGTTCCGCGCTTGCGCCACCGGCGTTTTTTCGCTGCACAGGTCTGGTCGTAAACTATTACCGTTACGCCTGTAACTGTACGCAAATCTCTCTGTACCGTGTCCAACTCGTCACGGTGATGGATGGTGGTTCCCGTCGCAAATTCTGTTCGTGACGGATATTTGTCCGGCTCATCGGTAACGACGACTACGCGCTTCACGCCTTCTGCCACAACTTGGCGCGTAATGATTTGCGGAGATAACGGCCCGTCCATTGGTTGACCGCCAGTCATGGCAACAGCATCGTTGTATAAAATTTTGTAAGTTATATTTACTCCCGCGGCGACTGCAGCGCGGATCGCGAGTATCCCGGAGTGAAAGTAAGTGCCGTCTCCGAGATTCGAAAACACATGCGGTTCATCGGTAAATGGCGCTTGACCAATCCATGTTGCGCCTTCGCCGCCCATATGGGTGAACGTTGCAGTTCGTCGATCCATCCACAGCGCCATGTAGTGGCAGCCGATACCTGCAATCGCGCGGCTGTTTTTGGGAACCTTTGTGGAGGTGTTATGTGGGCAACCGGAACAGAAGTAGGGGGTCCGTTTAATTCCTGGCTCGATTGACTTAAGCGATTTCTCCTTCTCATTTAGAAAGGCGAGCCGTTTGTCGACATAGGCGCTCGTATGAAAACGGTTGATGCGTCCTGCAATCGCGCGCGCGATTTGTCCGGGGGTCAGTTCGCCGGTCGACGGTAAAATCCAAACACCTTCTTCGTCGAATTTGCCGATTACGCGTGGCCGAACATTGGCCCGCCAGTTGTACAGCTGTTCCTTTAATTGGTTTTCGATGAGCGCTCGTTTTTCTTCGACGACAAGGATTTCCTCAAGGCCCTCGGCGAACTTACGAATTCCCTCGCGCTCCAGTGGCCATGTCATTCCGACCTTGTAGACTGACAGCCCGATCGACTCTGCATATTCGGCACTTATGCCTAAATCGTTCAGCGCTTGACGTACATCCAGATAGGATTTGCCGGCGGTTACGATACCAAACCGGCGCCTCTGGCCGCCAATAACGGTCTTGTTGACATGATTCTCCCGGGCGAACGCGAGTGCTGCGTACAGCTTATATTTATGGAGTCGCTCCTCCTGTGCCAAAGGATCATCGGCAACGCGAAGATTGAGACCACCGTCAGGAAGTTCAAATCCTCGTGGTATGACGATTTGCCCGCGACTCGGGTCGACGGCAACCGAAGCGGTGCTGTCAGCGGTCTCGCCCACTAGTTTCAGGGCTATCCAACAACCCGAGAAGCGCGACATGGCCACGCCAATAAGACCATAGTCGATGAATTCTTGAACTCCCGACGGATTGAGGACGGGAATCATTGCGTCCATGAACGCGTATTCGGTTTGGTGCGCTGTGGTCGATGATTTGCACGTGTGGTCGTCGCCGGCCAACGCCAACACACCACCGTATTTGGCGGTACCAGCGAGGTTCGCATGGCGCAACGCGTCTCCAGAACGGTCAACACCCGGCCCCTTGCCGTACCACATCGCAAAAACGCCATCGTATCTTGCACCCTGGAACAGACCGACCTGTTGAGAACCCCAAACAGCAGTTGCCGCTAAGTCTTCATTAACAGCAGCTTGGAAACGGATGTTGTGCCGTTGGAGATGTTTCTCCGCACGCCAGAATTCTGTGTCTATCCCGCCAAGAGGTGATCCGCGATAACCGGTTACGAAGCCCGCAGTATTGAGTCCCGCGGCAGCATCTTTTTGTTGTTGCATGATCGGCAATCGGACGAGCGCCTGCGTGCCAGACAAAAGCACTCTGCCGGAAGAGAGTGTATATTTGTCATCAAGTGCGATGGACGCTAACGTCATTTTCTTTCCTAGTGCCTCCAAGTGCGTGCGCGACACCTCGCCTTAGCACTAACATCGTAGCACACATGTAATGTGTCGCTTTTCCGCTTACTTTCAATCACGGTGTGCAGATTCACATGCGCTTCTTGGGTGCGGGTGTTACAAAGAGCATGGCCAGAGTGAAATAAACTTCGCCGATACTCTTTGCTGTACAAAGTCGTGATTTCTTGGCGTTGGCAGGCTATATGATGTTGCGTCCATTTTGTAGAATTCCAAGCTCATGACAGTCCTCGTTACCGGCTCTGCTGGATTTATCGGATTTCACACTTGCACCGCGTTGCTCGAACGCGGAGAGCGGGTCGTGGGAATCGACAATCTCAACGACTATTATGATGTCTCATTGAAGAAAGCTCGACTATCCAAATTGGATGCACATAAGGGGTTTTCGTTCCATCATGGCGATATAACTGATGACGCTGATATCGCCGAAATTGAACGCCAAAATTCGAAGACGACCCGGCTCATTCATTTAGCTGCGCAAGCCGGTGTGCGGTACTCGCTCGAAAATCCGCATGCTTATGTCCAAACAAATGTCGTTGGGCAGCTCAATATTCTTGAACTCGCGCGACGGCTGGATGGACTTGAACATCTGGTCTACGCAAGTTCGTCTTCAGTCTATGGCGGAAACACAGATTTGCCGTTCGCTATTCGTGACAGAGTTGATACGCCAATATCGCTCTATGCGGCGACAAAGCGCATGGATGAATTGATGGGGCATTGTTATAGCCATCTCTATCGAATTCCGGCGACCGGCTTGAGATTCTTTACTGTTTACGGCCCGTGGGGCCGGCCGGATATGGCTGCCTACAAGTTTGCGAAGGCGATTTTTGATGGGCAACCCATCTCCGTCTTCAATAGCGGTGATATGAAGCGTGATTTTACTTACGTTGATGACACCGTTGCGGGGGTAATAGCGGCTTTAGATAAAGCTCCATCGGATCATGATAACGCGCCACCGCATCGACTATACAATATTGGGAATAATCATCCCGAGGACTTGATGCGTTTTATCGCTATCATAGAGGCGGCAACGGGGCGTAAGGCAGAATTACAACTTGAGCCGATGCAGCCCGGTGACGTGCGCGAGACCTATGCCGATATCAGCGAATCGGAGCGCGAGCTTGGCTATAGCCCAAAGGTTACAATTGATGAAGGAATTCCGCGCTTCGTTGAGTGGTTCCGCAGCTACTATGGTTACTAAGCGGATCCACCAGGTTTGCATGTATATGCGGTACTAAACATCAATCGCTCACCGGAACGATTTTCTGAACGTTAATTAGCTGCTCAACACCGACAATACTCTCAATTGTATCGATGGCGGTTTCCTGTTCCAGCTTACTCAATGCGCGACCGAACAAGTAAACTGTCCCATTGACGGCTCGCCACCGCATATTGAGCGAATGCACACCATCCGCTCGTCTCAGTGCAGACTTGATTTTTGTTTCAATTGTTATGTCTGCGGTAGTTTCGCGAATGCCGTTGCCCGCAGCTACGTGAACTTCATTAAATACCTTTCGAACATCCGGAATACTAGAGACGAGGGCGCTCGCCATTCGCTTGTCTTTTGCGGTATTTACTGATCCGGTCAGCAGCACTTCACCTTCATATACGTCCACAACGATGTCGCGGTAGAGACCGCTTTTCTGGTCCAGAAATACTGCGTTGATTTTGAGGCTAATTGTTATGTCATTTTTAGCTGCGGCGCGCGTCCGGTCTTCAGCAAAAACGAGTGCGGCATCGATAAGTGACGTTGGCGTTTCACATGCAGAAACGGGGATGCATAAGACGATCACCGCCAGAAAAACTACACGTCTGCTCGCGACCATCCGTGTGAAAAAGCTAGCGCCCATAGAGCGCCTCTAGCGCCTCGCCATGGATTTTTTGGATAACGTGCCGCCTGATCTTTAGCGTAGCAGTCATCATCTCGTTTTCGATTGTGAACGGCTCCACTGAGATATTGAATTGGCGTACCCGTTCAATTATCGATAGCTTTTCATTCACGCGCGCTACCGCTTCGCCAATTGCTTTTCGAAAATCTTCATTTCCGGCAAGCGCGCGCGCGTCGTTCACGCAGTCATGCGCCTTTGCCCATCCTTCCGCAAATTCAGGATCGGCGACGATAATCGCCACTAAATGCGGGCGTTTGTCTCCGTACACCATGGCTTGACTGATTTCTTTTTCAACCGTGAGCATGCCCTCGACGCGTTGGGGCGACAGGTTGTCGCCACCGGAGTTTACAATGATATCTTTCTTACGGTCCGTTATCTGTAAGTAGCCATCCTCATCAACAACGCCAATATCGCCAGTATGCAACCATCCGTCCTTTAAGGTCTCTGCAGTGGCCTCTGCGTTGTTCCAATATCCTTGCATGACAAGCTCGCCCTTCACGAGGATCTCACCATCGTTTGCTATCTGTACATCGACACCGTGGAGAGGTGGGCCAACCGTATGAATTTTCACATGGTCAGGCGGATTGCAACTGATAACGGGGGCAGCTTCCGTCTGCCCATACCCCTGCAAAATCCGCAGCCCCAATGAAAGGAAAAACACACCAATCTCGTTGTTAAGCGGTGCTCCTCCTGAGACAAACGCCTTGAGACGGCCGCCGAATCTCTGTTGAACTTTGGATCGGACCAATCGATCAAGAACACGGTTGAGTGCGCGTGCGCCGAGACCCAAGCTCTGCGGAGCTTCATACCTTCGCTTGCCAAGTGCCAAGGTAGCATGGAACATCTTCGCGCGGAGCCCACCTGCTTGCTCGACACCACGAACGATCCGCGAATGAATGGTCTCGTAGAGACGTGGTACCGCCGTCATGATCGTTGGCTGTACTTCAGCCATGTTTTGTACGAGCCGATCAATACCTTCGGCGTAATAGATTTCCGCGCCAACCGACAACGGAAAAAATTGACCTGCGGTATGTTCGTACGAATGTGACAAAGGCAAGAAGGAAAGAAATATTTCGGTTTCCGTGCCATAACCAGGCAATGTCTGCAGTAATTCGTCCGCACCCATGCAGTTGCAGATGATGGCACCGTGCGAGAGTATGACGCCCTTCGGTAGGCCGCCCGTACCCGACGTATAGATTATGCAGGCAGGGTCCTCGCGTTTTGCGCTACTTGCGTAGAGTTCAACGTCGTCTGAAGCTTTGAGAGTGCGGTCGCGTAAAGTTTCCAGCGAGAGCACTTGGACGCCTTGCGCGGTACTGCCGTCGTATTCTTCCATCGTGAGCACCGTGTTCGTCCCAACGCGCTTTGCCGCCGGAAGAACACGTTCCACTAAGCGTGCGGTCGATACGATGACGACCTTGGCGCCACTGTCTTCAAGAATGTGGAAATGATCGTCCACCGTGTTGGTCGTATAGGCTGGGACCGTAATCGCACCAGCAGACATGATGGCGAGATCGGCGACAAGCCATTCGGGGCGGTTCTCAGAGACAAGGCACACCCGGTCCCCTGCTTCGACACCGAGGCTGCGCAGCCCGCGACACAAATTTTTGACCGCCGTTGACGTTTCGCGCCAACTCATCGACTGCCATTCCTCACCATCCTTCCGCCACAGGAAGGGTTTCTCCTGAAATTTCTCTACTTGAGAAAAAAACATAAGCGGCAGGCTTTGGGCGGCGTTGTAATCCATCATGTTCAATCTTGCTCTGGCATTTTCGCCACTGTTCCTGTGAGATCAGTGTGAGAGACTATCGCCAAGGGTGCAGGTTTGAAAGTAGGACATGTCCAGTGCAGAGAATGTAGACTCGTATCTGACGTATTTTAGGAAATTTGGAGCTTTCAGCAATTGAAGTCTTCATCGACTAAGACAATGCACGTGCGTTGTATCGCCCATGACTAGAGCGTCGAATGATGGAGGGCGCCCTCCTGTGGAAAGCGGCAAGATAAGCGGACGCGTTAAGCGTTATGTAAAGGTTGGTGGTGCTGTAAGCACACTTGCGGCTCGATTGGCAGGTTCGCGTTACTTAGGCATTGGAATCGACCGCGATAGACACGCCAATGACTTGCGTATTGCGTTGGGGGGGCTCAAGGGGCCGCTGATGAAGGTGGCTCAGATCCTTTCCACCATCCCGGATGCACTGCCAAAGGAGTATTCTCGGGAGTTCGCACAGCTTCAGGCTAATGCTCCCGCTATGGGGTGGCCGTTCGTTAGGCGCCGTATGAGCAGAGAATTGGGTGTTGAGTGGGAAACGCAATTTGCGTCCTTCGAGCGGACTGCAGCTCACGCTGCGTCCTTGGGACAGGTTCACCGTGCTTCTCACACAGATGGACGTCAACTTGCGTGCAAGCTGCAGTATCCGGATATGACATCCATAGTAGAAGCCGACCTAAAACAGCTCAAACTGGTTCTCCGGCTGTACGAGCAATATGACAACGCAATTTCTACTGAACAAATCCACACTGAGCTTTCGGCACGTCTAAACGAGGAGTTGGACTACGATCGAGAGATGAGGCATCTGCAGCTCTATAGGTCAATGCTTCAGGATGAAGTTGGCGTACAAGTGCCCGATTACCTCCCCGAGCTCTCGACAAAGCAACTGCTGACTATGACCTGGCTTGAGGGGAGCCCGCTCATCGATTTCACTGGGGCTGATCTGGAGGTTCGCAACGAGATCGCCCGAAACCTATTTCGCGCCTGGTATCGACCTTTTTATCTCTACGGTGTCATCCATGGTGACCCGCATCTCGGCAACTACACTGTTTGCAAAGATAATTCCATCAACTTGCTGGATTTCGGCTGTATCCGAGTATTTCCGCCGACCTTTGTGGAAGGCGTGATTGATCTATATCGGGCCCTTAGGGATAAGGATCGTGATCTTGCCGTCCATGCTTATGAAACGTGGGGGTTTCAAAATTTAAACAACGAAGTTATGGACGTTCTCAACATATGGGCTGAGTTTATCTATGGGCCACTGCTTGAAGACCGCACGAGGGGGATTCAGGAAGAAAGCGGGCTCTACGGTGCCACGGTTGCAGGTAAAGTACATCGTGAACTGCGTAGACTTGGCGGTGCAGCACCGCCGCGCGAGTTCGTGCTCATGGATCGAGCGGCCATTGGTCTAGGCTCGGTCTTTATGCATCTTCGTGCTGAAATCAACTGGCATCGCATATTCCACGACTTGATCGAAAATTTTGACGCAGACGCACTAAAGAGGCGGCAGAAGCGCGCCCTCGAAGCGGCCAATGTTCCGGAGGCGGTGTAAACCCTGCCGTCGAAGTGCAATTTGACTCGCCGATCGCAGGCAATTTGCCTAGAGTTAGGCTCCGCCTGGATGGAACCACTAAATGAGACAAGTGGGTTAATAAGAACTCGGTGGCTCTAACGTCCGGGGTGACGGAAGCTAAATAAACTACAGGGAGTGGGTTTATGAACATTAAAAAGATGGTTGCGGTGCCAGTTGCCGCATTTCTAGCGTTGGCGGTTGGCTTCGTCTCACAGCCAGCATCGGCTCAAGATCAAGCACTCGCGGCTAGCAGTGTCCTTATTTCAATCCAGAAGAAGGGCGTCTTTAGGGTTGGGCTTGCGACTTTCGTGCCCTGGGCCATGCGCGCCAGAGACGGTTCGATGGTTGGCTTCGAGGTCGATGTCGCTACACAACTTGCCAAGGATATGGGCGTTAAATTGGAACTCGTTCCGACTGCCTGGGCCGGCATCATTCCGGCGCTTCTCGCCGGCAAGTTCGACACCATTATTGGCGGCATGACCGCGACCCCCAGTCGGAACTTGACTGTAAACTTCTCAATTCCATACGAGAAGAACGCCACTGGCTTTGTTGCTAACAAGAAATTGGCTGGTAACTTCAAGACAGTCGAAGACTTCAACAAGCCCGGTGTTACCCTCACGACACGCCGTGGCAGCGCCAATGTCAAACGGCTTCAGGCGATGTTCCCGAAGGCGACCCTCCGGTTGTTTGACGAGGAAGTTACCTGCGCGCAAGAAGTTATCAACGGCAACGTTCATGCCTGGCAGGCAGCGATGCCATCACCGCTACGCTGGTCGCTCGACAATTCAGACCAGTTGTTTCTGCCGTTTGGAAGTCCGGCCATCAATCCTGCAAATGGCAGGGCGTTGAACAATTCAGTTGCTGGATTTGCGGTTCGCAAAGGTGATCCTGATGTCCTCAACTACTTTGATACGTGGATTACGGGAAAGACGAACAGTGGTTGGCTCGACGATCGGCACGATTATTGGTTCGGTACCAATGAGTGGTACGATTTGGTGCCCGAATCCATTTCTAAGTTATCTGCAGGCTAAGTCAGCTCTAGCTGCCCGCCGAGCGATCAGCTCGGCGGGCGGTGCCGTTCTTCGCTAGAATTGTTAGTGGCTTCGTTGGCCGTTTATTTGATGTCAATTTGTTTTAGTTTACGCTGCTCGTTTTGGAGTAGCTCGGCAGTTTTGTTCTTAAGGCAGAATGGTCTCTCGCAATTCTTTGTTGGCCCTTACAAGCATTAACAAAAATGACGAGTGGCATGAATCGTTCATTCTTCTTATTGCGTAACGGCGTGTAGTACCCGCATGGTCCTACGGCGCGGATTAATTGGAGCAGTTAGATGCTAAATGGGTCTGTTTCTGACCGCGGGGTCAGCGAATGCCCGGCCCTGAACGTTATGGAATGCCCGGCAGGTAGTATGATATTTTCCGAAGGAAGGCCGGGAAAATCAGCGTTTATCGTGCAGTCCGGAATTATTGAGATTACCAAAAATGGTGCTCTTGGCGAGGTCGTGATCGGTTATGTCGGTGCAGGAGAAATCCTTGGTGAGATGGCACCGATTGACAACGAGCCGCGAATGGCAAGCGCCAAAGCACTCAAAGACACTCAGTGCATAGTCATCACCGAAGAAGAGTTTGAGGGAAAGTTGAAGGACGCCAATCCGTTCGTACACGATCTCTTGTATGTTCTGGTGCGTGCATTGCGTTCCGTAACCCACACCTTGGTTCTGCACCGCGATCTGTCTTGATTGACGAGGCCGATTGGCCGTCCGCATTTTGAAACTCCGCGCAAGGCAACTTTAGCCGAACGTATTTTTTCTAAAATTCAGAACGTTACAATTTGGCCCACGTCTGTGGTGGCTGCCTTGTCCAAGGCGAGCTTTGCCATCGCGAGGTCACCAACAGCCATTCCTTGGATCATCGCGAGAATTCGTTCATCCGCATGCTGACGGCCGGGTTTTGCCCCGATCGCGATCTCGCCGATATCTGCATCGATGCGCTCCAGCACCTGCTTCTCCGTAATATCTCCATTTTTGATCCACTCATGCAGATCGCCTTGGGCTAGTGCATAGCTCAAATCATCGATAACGAGCGTGTCTACTTCTACAAGGACGTCGAAATGGACTTCCGGCACACCTCCCATTGAGCACAAGAGCGCACCTGGCTTAAGCCAACCCGCTTCGATAAACGGTTCTCTCGCCGTCGTCATGGTGATGACTATATCTGCACCATCGATTGCCTCTTCAGATGAATTGAAGGGTCGAATTGGTGAGGCCATGCCGATTCCATTTCGCTTCGCATACGCTTCGGCATTCTCAAAGTTCCGTGCAACAATGCGAAATTCGTCGAGATCGAAAGCGTGAGTGAGCGTTGTGTATATTTCGTCACCGATTTTTCCTGCCCCGAAAAGGGTGGCAATTTTTGCTTCCGGTCGCGCAAGCCATTTTGATACGATTGCCGCGGTCGTTGCGGTGCGGCGACGTGCAAGCCATGTCTCGTTGACGAGGCCGATCGGCTCGCCGGTCTTGATATCGGTCACCCAGCAGTAATAATGGCCCGGTGTCGCAAGTCGTGCGCCGGCGACGCCAAGGCTTGCCATATGCGCGGCTTTATAGCGGCATTTTACAGGGGGATCTTTTGGCAACACGAGATAGGCGGCGGCGGGCTCTGAGAGAACATTCCGCACATCACCGTAATAGCGATAGGACGCCTCACACGCTGCAAATCCATCCTCGACCGTTACCAGCTGGCGAACTTCGCTATCTCGCAATACCAACATCGTCCACCACACTCCGGTCTCTAGTTCCGCACTATTGGACTCAACGAACTGCCACGGCAGCTTACAGTTGAAAGGTCCTCTATGCCAAATGCGGTGACATAGGTGCTATAACACCACGCTTGGGAGGACGCCACAGCGGCTGATTGAACCGTATGTGAGGTGTTTTTGTTATGTGTTCGCCCGGCTGCGTCGATGGACGTTGAACCAGTGCTTGGCAAAGCGCCTCGTTACTGGCATTTTCTTGCCGTCTCGGCGGACTGCCATTTCCGGCTTCCGCCAGTTCCCGGATTAGTCCCATGAGAATATCAATTTTAAAAGAACGTCGTGCGCACGAACATCGCGTTGCCGGTTCTCCGGAAACAGTAAAGAAATTTACTGATCTTGGCGCTGAAGTTGCGGTCGAAACAGGCGCCGGAGAGGCCTCTGGCATTCCGGATTCTGCGTTTGAGGAGGCGGGGGGATCAATCGCCGAGAATGCGAAGGCTGCGCTCGCTAATGCAGATCTTGTTCTCAAAGTGCAACGTCCGATGATGGGCGACGAGGGCGAGAACGAACTGGAGCTTCTGTCGCACGGTCAGGCATTGATTTGTCAGATGAGTGCGCTGACAGAACACAGTTTTGTCGACGCGCTGGCGAAGGCAGGTGTGACCGGGTTTGCGCTAGAGCTCATACCGCGTATTTCGCGAGCACAGTCGATGGATGTACTTTCGTCACAATCAAATTTGGCCGGCTATCGCGCTGTTATTGAAGCGCTTTACGAATACCGTCGAATTTTTCCAATGATGATGACCGCTGCGGGAACTTTACCTCCGGCTCGTGTTGTCATTATGGGTGCAGGTGTTGCCGGCCTGCAGGCGATTGCGACCGCACGCCGCCTTGGCGCTATAGTTTCTGCCTTCGATGTGCGCGCGGCTGCAAAGGAACAGGTAGAATCCCTTGGTGCATCGTTCGTGGAAGTTGATCCTGAGGCGGCTGAGGAAGGTGAAACCGCAGGCGGCTATGCGCGTGAGATGTCTGACGACTATAAACAGCGGCAGGCTGAAGCATTGCGCGAGCATCTCAAGAAGCAGGATATAGCCATCACAACTGCACTTATTCCCGGACGACAGGCACCGGTTCTTATCACCGCTGAGATGGTCGAGGAAATGAAACCTGGGTCTGTGATTGTTGATATTGCAACAGAACAGGGTGGAAATTGTGAGTTGAGCGAACACGCAAAGGTCGTTCAGCGGCACGGGGTCACTATTATTGGGCATGCAAATCTCGCTGCCCGTGTTGGTGAGGATGCCAGTCGACAGTTTGCCAAAAACATTTTCAACTTTCTTACACCCATGATTGATGAAGCTTCCGTAAGCTTGAAAATTAACATTGATGATGAGGTTGTCGCTGGGACGCTCGTTACGCGGGACGGCGAAATTGTAAATGAAGTTGTTGCAGAGGCGGTTCGAGCATCCGGCGCTAATTGACCGAATAAAACTAGGGCGCAAGCCGAGACGTGTAAGACTTCGATAAAGTACTGAGATTTAGGAATCGGAAAAAGGGAGGTCAGCTATGGATTCTGCGATGTTGTTTCGGGATGTAGCCTTGCATAGCGTTCATGCGGCCACATCAGGCGCTGAGGGCACTCCTTTGGTCTTCTTTTTCACTGTCTTCGTCCTTGCGGTCTTTGTCGGCTACTACGTTGTCTGGAATGTAACATCCGCACTCCACTCGCCGTTGATGAGCGTTACCAATGCCATTTCGTCCGTCATCATTGTCGGCGCGCTGATCGCAGCTGGTCCTGCGGAACTCAACCTTTCAAAGGTGCTGGGGTTTGTTGCGGTAATGTTGGCGTCAGTGAACATTTTTGGTGGGTTTATTCTTACGCACCGAATGCTGCAAATGTTTCGACGCAAGAAATAGTTAGGGCAAAATTATGAGCACCAACCTCGCAGCCTTCTTTTATCTTATCTCCAGCATATGCTTCATCATGGCATTGCGCGGCCTCTCATCGCCGGATTCGGCGCGTCGTGGCAATCTACTGGGCATGGTGGGGATGGCCATTGCCATTGCCACTACACTCGCTGTTCCAGGCGTGCTCAGCTATGGACTGATCGCGATTGCCGTTCTAATTGGCGGGTCGATTGGGACCGTGATTGCATTGCGAATTCAAATGACTTCGCTTCCGCAGCTCCTCGCTGCGTTCCATTCCCTTGTCGGCCTTGCGGCAGTTCTCGTTGCTGCCGCCGCATTTTACGCGCCGGCCGCTTACGGAATTGGTGAGCCGGGATCGATCAAGTTGGCGAGTTTAATTGAAATGAGTGTCGGTACCGCGATAGGCGCAATTACATTCACGGGGTCGATCATTGCATTTTTAAAATTGCAAGGATTAGTAGGCGGAAAACCTGTTGTATTTCCCGGCCAGCATTTTCTTAATCTCGCACTTGGACTTGGCCTTGTAGCTCTTGTGGCAATGTTCGGTCTTGATCAAACCGTAACTCAGTTTTGGGCCATCGTTGTTTTGGCTTTGGTGATAGGCGCACTTTTGATTATTCCGATTGGCGGCGCCGATATGCCGGTCGTGATTTCAATGCTCAACAGTTATTCCGGTTGGGCCGCATGTGGCATCGGTTTCACACTTGCGAATAATGCACTGATTATCACAGGTGCACTGGTTGGTTCGTCTGGTGCGATCTTGAGTTACGTCATGTGTAAGGCAATGAACCGTTCATTTTTTAGTGTCATTCTTGGTGGGTTTGGCGGCGATGATGCAGTCGCTGCGGTAGACTTGGGTGATCGATCTGTTAAGCAGGGCAGTGCTGACGATGCCGCATTCATGCTGAAGAATGCATCGAGCTGCATAATTGTTCCTGGGTACGGCATGGCGGTCGCACAGGCCCAACACGCCCTTCGCGAAATGGGTGATCTGCTCAAGCGGGAAGGGGTCAAGGTGCGTTATGCGGTTCATCCGGTAGCCGGCCGCATGCCTGGGCACATGAACGTTCTGCTTGCCGAAGCCAATGTGTCTTATGACGAGGTATTGGAATTAGAAGAGATAAACCGCGATTTTCCGGCGACGGACATTGCCTTTGTCATCGGTGCGAATGATGTAACCAACCCTGCAGCGAAGAATGATCCAACAAGTCCGATCTATGGCATGCCGGTGCTCGATGTTGAAAAAGCAGGAACCGTGCTGTTTATCAAGCGCTCCCTAGCGTCAGGTTATGCGGGTATCGACAATGAACTGTTTTATCACGACAACACAATGATGCTGTTCGACGATGCAAAGGCGATGTGCGAAAACATCGTTAAAGCCCTCGAATAGGTCCATTCGCGCGTACGAGATACAGCGCACCCAAGTTTTGAACATGAGCAGTTGTTTCCCCCCAAATAATTGGCATGTAATTCTATGAACACACGAAGAATAATGGCATAATATACAGTAAAAATAAGTATAAAAAAGATATATCTCTTTAGAATATTTAATTAATTCAAAAATTCCATAATTTTTTCCTTGTATTACTTAATTAATGTAAGTAACGAACCTGATATATAAAGATAAACGACCTAGAGACATTCTGGATGAAATTGCTACGTAGTTAGCAGTAATTCAGGGAGTGCTGCGGACTCGAATGGGGATAATTTTGCCCCATTAATGGAGACCGATTTGATGCGCGCGCTCCCGATGACAGTCGGATTGATTGCCGTGATACTCGCTTCCACATCCGCGCAGGCTCAAATGGTATGTGGTCAACATACCGACGTAATTTCAAAACTTAAAAACAACTATGAGGAGCAACCCGTTGGCATGGGCCTGTCAACGGACGGCGGGTTGATAGAGATCTATAGTTCAGAAAATGGAACTTGGACGATACTGATTACACGTCCTAGCGGCGTCGCTTGTCTGGTCGTTGCCGGCGATAGTTGGGAAGAGCTCAAGAGCGCCGTTCCCGCATTGGGTAAATCATACTAGTTGGATTTCACTGAGATTAGATAAATTTGAGGCCCCAATCAGTATAGGTGTTGGAGCCTCATGTAAAAACTATGCGTTTTGGGTTTCGTGTTTGGCTGATGCCTATTCCACATGGATCAGCGCCTCAGGGTGAAACGCGTGGAAAGCAAATGCGAAATCGATTGAATAGAAGGTGTCCACGAGGCCATTTCCACTGTCCTTCTGGACGATAACGTTGCCTACATCTCTACCGTCCGCGATATTCCACGTATCAAGTGCCGAATTCTGGCCAGCTTCCCAAGTGAGGATTGTTCCATCTTCAAGAACGAGCTTCTGCTTGGAGCGTAAAAGGTTAAGGCTCCAAGCCTGCGATTTGTCATCCAGAAATACGACCCGTGCCAACGCTGAGATATTCTTGGGCACCTCACCCTCATAGAAAAACGGGCGTCTTGAAGAGTCGTAATTTCTATTTGGGTTAACATCGTAAGGACGTCCACCCGGAGGAGCCAGAACCAGTCCTTCGGGCGCGCGCGCCTTGAACTTGGACCAGGATTCGATGCGTGAGGGAAATGTCTTCAGGCGCTTGCCGGTCAACTCACCGACAATTGCCTCGGCCAAAGACTGTTGCCACCAGCTTTCAGTTTAGCGGTCATACATCACCATATCAGATTTACGCAGTCGACCTGTTGTGCCTAAATCTAGAACCTGATCGTCAAGGCGACGGTCAAATACTATTGCCGCGTTACATAGCGAGCAAAAGGTGACTGTGATGCCTGCGATCGTGTCGTTGACGATCTCATGGCGCATGAGAATGTCGAGCGGATATGCCTTCGCCTCACCGTTTAAGACAAGTCCGATAACCGGCATGGTATCGGTGAGCGTTTGAGCCTTCGCAACGGCTATAAATAAAGGATCATCTATTGATGGAATGCCATCCTTTGGCGGACCGCCGGATAGAATTTCGTCCATATTGATCGAAAGCTTAGAAAAATCCGTCTTCCACTCGCCTCCTTGCCCGTCGAATGAATAGACAGCGAGGCCGCCGACAAGAACGACGGCAAACATAATAGTCGCGATACGTTTCATTTTCATATCAATCACAGTGGACCATGCACGCCAAATACAGTGGAGGGAGCATGACTGCTAGACAAATCACGGTTAGTCACGGCTTTGTGAGCTATCCCGGAAACGGATATCAAAGCATTCAGGTCGGCGCTTTCCAACGCCTTATTCGGCTGCCATTTCTGGCTGTGAAAACACATTGATTTCTGGGATATCCTCTTGCCATTTTTCAATGTCGACCAGCGCTGTTTGCGCGCTGCTTCCCTGCGCCAGCTTTGAGGTTCCCTTATCGAGAGCAAGCATATTCGCATTTCCGTGTCGGTCCAGCGTTCCGATCTTGCCTGGCTCCAATGGATCATACCAGGCTCCAGTCTGGATTAGTGCGACGCCTTGGCTGATGTCATCTGTAACTGTCGCGCCGGCTAGACATTGACCACGGTCGTTGAAGACGCGGACAACGTCACCGTCTGCTATGCCGCGCGCCGTGGCATCTTTCGTATTGATCCACACAGGCTCACGCCCTTGAATTTTTGATTTAAGGCTGACGCCACCATTGTCCATTTGACCATGAAGTCGCATTGACGGCTGGCTCGACAACAAGTGTAGAGGAAACTGCTTCGTTTTTTCCGAACCGAGCCATTCTACCGGTTCGAGCCAAACCGGATGCCCCGGACAGTCGTCGTAATTGAAGGAATCAATTTTCTCCGAAAATATTTCAATTTTTCCCGACGGCGTGTGTAGATTGGATCCGTCTGGATCGCGTCGAAAATCTGAAAACAGGACGTAGGGTTCGGGATTTTCCGGCACCTCGTAAAAGCCTTGTTCCCAGAAATCGTCGAAATCCGGAAGCTCAACTTGATTCTGGGCGGCCTGCTGGCGGCCCACGTCGTATATGTGGCGGAGCCATTCCATCTCGTTGCGGCCTTTGGTGAATTTCTCGCGAAATCCGAGTCTCTCCGACAGGTCGGCAAAAATCTCGAAATCATGCCGTGCTTCGCCAACTGGTTCGATTGCCTTCTTCATTCCGATCAGGAACCGATCGAAGGTGCCGGAGGCGATGTCGTTGCGTTCAAGTGTTGACGTTGCCGGCAGCACGATATCGCTGTGCCGTGCTGTCGACGTCCACCAAATTTCGTTGACGATGACGACTTCCGGCCGCCGCCACGCCTCAATCAGCCGGTTTATGTCTTGGTGGTGATGGAATGGATTACCTCCACACCAATAGACCATACGGATGTCTGGGTACGTAATCGTCCGGCCATTGTAGTCGACCGTGCCTCCGGGATTTAAGAGCATGTCGGAGATACGTGCGCAGGGGATGAACGTGTGGTTTGGGTTGACGCCTTGCGGCACACGCGGTGAGGGGACCGGTCGTTTACGATTACCTTGCCGGTTCATCGAACCGTATCCGAAGCCGAAGCCGCCGCCCGGCAATCCGATCTGGCCGACCATCGCGGCGAGCGTAATCATCATCCAGAACGGCTGCTCGCCGTGGTCGGCGCGCTGTAGGGACCAACTCATGGTAAGCATCGTGCGATGGCTCGCCATACGCCGGGCCAAAGATCGAATTGTGTCGGCATCCAAGCCACAAATTTCAGCAGCCCATTCCGGGCTCTTCGGTTGCCCGTCATTCTCACCCATAAGATATGGCAAAAACTTTTCGAATCCGACGGTATATTTATCGAGGAATGCTTCGTCGTGTAGCTTTTCCGTAACCAGCGTATGGGCTAGGCCCAGCATTATCGCAGTATCACTGTGTGGACGTGGTTGCAACCATTCAGCTTCCAAAAACTCTGCCGCGTCGGTTCCCTTGTTCGGGCCGATATAGACAAAGTTAACGCCTGACTCACGCATTTTTCGAAGCCATTTTTCCGTTGCGTGTTCGCCGGCACTTCCTGCTTCGACCTGTGTATTCTTGAGTGCGATACCGCCGAAAGAAACCATCAGTTCGGTGTCCTTGGCGAGCCCGTCCCATGTACTCACTGGCCCTGACGATGCGTCCATACCTCCAAGGATATGCGGTAACAGCACGTTGGCTGCACCAGTTGAATAGCTGTCTTTATGGACGTTTGAGCCGCCATAAAGGTTCAAAAATCGTTTCAGGAGACCCTGGGCGTGATGGAAGCCGCCTGCGCTCGCCCAGCCATACGAACCGGCGTGAATTGACGAGTTGCCAAAGTCTTCCTTTACACGCTTGACCTCGGACGCCACCAGGTCGAGGGCAGTGTCCCAATCGACCGGAACAAATGGTTCGCCGCCGCGGCCGTTGTGGTCGCTATCTTTGCCCTTTTCTAGAAATCCTTTTCGGACGTGCGGCCGGTCGATTCGACTATCAGAATAGACCGCATCGAGTATCGAATCGTTAATGGGTGATGGAAAACCGTCAGCCTCGAACGGCTTGGTCCCGACGATACGCCCATCTTCGATTTCAGCGTAATAGGTACCCCAATGCGAAGCCGTCAGAACGAATTTCGAATCCGATTTTGTCATGTGCGTAATTCCCAGAAATAACTTTCGCTAAGTCTAGCACAGTCAATATACGAGCGTCATCGCCGTTGGGGATGGTTATAAACCGGATTATTTGAAGATGTTCGGCATCGGTCCCAGCTTAAGACAAATGCAAATTTAGTTCCGGAAACTAAAAAACGCCTCAAGATAACTCTTAAGGGCGCTTCAAAGTAACGGATAGGGCTATCGCTTTGATTAGTAGCCTTCGCGCTCCAGGCGCTTACGTAACAACTTACGATGGCGCCGAATGGCCTCTGCCTTCTCGCGTGCTCTTCGCTCCGAGGGCTTCTCGTAGCTGCGGCGTAGCTTCATCTCACGAAATACACCCTCGCGCTGCATCTTCTTCTTAAGCGCTTTCAGGGCCTGGTCGACATTGTTGTCACGAACAATAACTTGCACGGTAAGGCTAGCCTCCAAAAATTTCCGTTTCCTAACGGAGCGCGGCTTATATCATAGTGAACCTTCGTTGGAAACTAAAGGTTTGCATCACCTGACCGGGTGATTGCTTGCGGCAGAAATGAACCAAGGCGGCTTTACCGACGGCAATTGAGGTCTCATATTACGACCATGGCTATTTTAAAAATTGCTCGAATGGGACATCCGATATTGCGCGTGCGGGCCCAGGAGGTCACTGACCCTCGCGGGCCTCAAGTGCAGAAACTCGTTGATGACATGCTTGAGACGATGATCGATGCGGACGGGAGAGGACTAGCGGCGACGCAGGTCCATGTCCCTCTGCGTGTGGTTATTTTTCAAGTACCACCCGAAGACGATGATGAGGTAGACGTCCCAATGACGATCCTGGTCAATCCAGTGATCGAGCAACTCACCGAAGAGGTGGAATATGATTGGGAGGCTTGCCTTTCGGTTCCAGAGCTAATTGGTCTTGTGCCGCGCTGCCCAAAGATCCGTTATCGCGGTACAGCGCCGGACGGTACGGAGGTCGACCGTGTTGCAGAGGGTTTCCACGCGCGTGTTGTTCAACACGAGTGTGATCATCTCGACGGCTTTCTCTATCCGCAACGCATGGATGATATGTCGCTCCTTGTGTTTCGCGAGGAGATGCGAAACGGTATTCCTGATGAGGCACGTCGATTGATGGGAGATGATGATGCCGAGTGAAGTAATCGAACGTCTTCGTGAGCAGCTGTTTGATGCAGCACTCCCACACATTCCGTTTGACGGCTGGACAGTGGAGTCGTTGGAACTTGGTGTAGCTGATCTTGGCCTCGACCGGTTGGCTGTGGTGCGAGCGTTTCCCGGTGGTTCGACAGATATGATCAAATTTCACAGTGCTCGCACCGATGCTCGCATGTTGGAAATTCTTGCCGATCGAAGCTTGAGCGAGATGCGTGTTCGCGATCGAATTACGACAGGAGTTCGTGTGCGCCTCGAACTCCTGACGGTTGAACGTGAAGCGATGCGTTGCGCGCTGTCATTTCTTGCTATGCCTCAGAACACCGTGTTGGCGATGCGCTGCCTCTACAAGACAGTCGATTCAATTTGGCATGCAGCCGGTGATACTGCGACTGACTGGAATTTTTATAGTAAGCGCGGATTGTTGGCAGCTGTATATTCGACAACCTTATTTTGTTGGTTGAACGATGACTCTGAAGGGTTCACGGAGACATGGGCATTTCTCGATCGCCGGATTTCGACTGTATTGAAAGTTCCAAAAGCAGTGATGCGGTGCCGCGAAATGGTTCCGAACCCGTTGCGGTTCTTCCGTGGCAGGCGTGCGGCGTAGTTAAAGCCGAATTTGGGCCCATGGATTGCTGCTATTCATCTAGCGCGGTGCCGACTTTAAAGAGGCGGGTGATGTGACCCATTTTTCGGCCCGGGCGCGCCTCTGCCTTACCGTAGAGATGAAGAAACACGTACGGATCGTCGGCTAAAGCCGGCCATTTCTCAACGTCGCCACCAATCAGGTTTTTCATAATTGCGTCTGCCCGACGTTCGGTGGAGCCGAGCGGCAATCCTGTGACGGCTCTCACCAATTGCTCAAATTGACTCGTCTGGCAGGCATCAATGGTCCAATGGCCCGAGTTATGTGGCCGGGGGGCGATTTCATTGACGAGCACAGTGCCTTCAAGTGTCACAAACATTTCTACGGCAAGCAAACCGATGACCTGTAGTTGCTCAACGATGTGCTTGGCAATTGCCTCGGCATTTGCAATCACGTCTACTGCCACTCGCGCCGGAGCAATTGTCGTGTCCAATATATGGTGGACATGTCTGTTTTCGACAGGACTGTAGGCGGCAACTTTGCCAGTGACACTTCGGGCAACAATGACAGAAATTTCGCACGCAAAATCGATTTTTTTCTCAAGAATTCCCTGCGCACTACCCATCTCCTCGAAGGCGCTTGCCAGATCGGTCTTTTCATCTAAAGCTACTTGACCTTTTCCGTCGTACCCGAACGCTGCACTCTTCAAAATAGAGTTGTGGCCAAGCTCGCCCACTGCGCGAGACAACGTTGAAAGATCGCGAACATCAGCAAAATCCGCTGTCGCTACACCTATGCTTCGCAAATAATTCTTTTCCACGAGACGATTCTGAGCAATCGACAATACATCCGCCGACGGTCGCACGGGCAGCCGTTCTGACAGGTGCTCTAAAGTGGCCCGAGGAACATTCTCAAACTCCAAGGTAACAACATCAACTTGGTCAGCGAATGAATTGAGTGCGACTAGGTCGTCGTAATCTGCCGTTGTGGTTTTTGCAGCTACTTGGCTCGCGGGGTTGTTTTCGTCTGGCGCAAAGATGTGGCAACAATAGCCAAGTCGGGCCGCGGCCAGGGATGTCATGCGTCCCAATTGGCCTCCGCCTAAAATACCTATCGTCGAACCTGGAGGAATTACCCCCATAAGGTCACTCATCGCCTGGAGTTTCTGCGACGCTTTCTGTTTGGCGCGCGCGCCATTCTTCAAGGGCCTGTGCGACCTTGTCGTCCATCAGAGCTATAACTGAACCTGCGAGTAGACCCGCGTTGATGGCACCCGGATTTCCGATAGCAAGAGTTCCAACTGGAACACCACCGGGCATTTGTACGATAGAGAGCAAACTATCCATGCCCTTAAGCGCCTTGCTTTCGATCGGGACTCCGAACACAGGCAAGGGTGTCATCGAGGCGACCATTCCGGGTAAATGTGCGGCACCGCCAGCACCGGCGATGATGACCTTGAGGCCACGTTCACGCGCCGATTCGGCGTACTCCACAAGTCGTTTAGGAGTTCGGTGTGCCGAAACGATCTTGGTTTCGAAGGGGACACCCAACTGTTCGAGTATCTCAGCCGTACGGCTCATGGTTCCCCAGTCAGAATTGCTACCCATGATTATTCCGACAACTGGTAATGCGGCCATGGAACGGTACCTTAAGGCTGAAGTGGCATTTAAGCCGGCGCTGGCGCATTGAAGAAAGACGACTGCCGACTAGCGAGGTATCGCATTATAGGAGCGCCCATAATACTGACAAGTCCGGCATTTCAGCGCGTACTTGAATTCACTTACATCGCGCGGTTATCGAACGCCAAAACGGATGAGGGAAAGAACGCCTCAGCGCGAGTTTTATATGGTCCCGTTTGAGATAGGCCACTAGTTTTCCACCTCGACGCAGAGTTATTTCCATACCTGCTGCGCCAGCCTGAGCCAGTTTTCACCAAGGATGCCTCGAATATCGACTTCGGAGTAGCCACGCTTGATTAAGCCCTCGGTGATCTCCGGCAACTGTTCTGGATCGGCAAATTTTGTGTCACCCCAGTCTGCGCCCATGTAGACAGCTAAAGCCATGGGGTCGGAAACGTGGTCAAGGCCGATGCCGACATGTTCCGGACCAATCAGTTCCACAAGGTAGTCAATATGACGCAGCATCGTTTCCGTGTCCGTGACGTTGTCGCCGAGAAACGTGCCGCAGCCGTTGAAGCCGATCACGCCACCAGACTTGGCACAGGCCTTTATCTGGTCGTCCCGGACGTTGCGGTGGGTATCCCATAGCGCGAGCGGATTGGCGTGCGAGAATACCACTGGATCCGGAGAAACCTCGAACACGTCCATACTGGTGCGGTATCCGGTATGACTGACGTCGACCATCATCCCGACGCGATTCATCTCCTCCACGAGCGCAACTCCAAACCGCGTCAGCCCGCCGTCGGTACGTTCAGAACATCCATCGCCTACATTGTTCTTCTTGTTGTATGCCATCAGCATGTGGCGCACACCGAGCTGATAGTAAGTCTCGACCATATTAAGGTCGCTGCTGATCGGATTCGTCCCCTGGAAGTGGAAGCCGATGGCCAGTTTCCCCTCTTGCTTGGCGCGCCGGATGTCATCGGCCGTCTCGACCAGGATATACTTGTCAACATTGGCCAGAAAATAGGCGCGTTCCCTGGCGATGATGTGCATCGTCTGATCTAGGCGGGTGGAATCGACCGCCAGCGTCAGCGAAATGAAAGTGTAACCGCTCGCTGCCATTCTCCGAAGCGGCTCAACTTGCTGTTCTAGTGGCAGGTAGTTCAGCCATGGCATGGTCATGTCCAACACCAGGGCGTCGCGATGCAGGGCCGCTGCTTCTTCCGATATGTTCCATTCACTCATGAGCTGTTTTCCTCCAGTTTCACGATACCGACTGTATCACCACACTATGTTTGTAGTATTTTTATATCTCTTCTTGGTCTCGATGTGTGGAGGCAGATTTGCCAAAGACACCACAATTTTCTTACATCGGGCGAAGTTTTGAATGAATGTCGACATAATCGGTGATCCCGCAAGAGCAGCGTAGACAAGTTTATTGAAGCAATGTCATTTGGAGACAGGGATGAATGAGCAAGCGTTGGCCGCGAGCCGAGGACAAATTGTGATCAACCCGATATGTGGTGCAATTGGCGCAGAGATCTGTGGAGTTGATCTCTCGCAGCCTTTGGACAACAAGACATTTTCCAATATCTATCAGGCCTTTCATAACCATCTCGTTATTTTTTTCCGCGACCAAATCATCGCGCCTGACCAGCATAAGGAATTTGCAGAGCGCTTCGGCAAGCTACATGTCCATCCCTTGACGGAAGGCATGGATGACCATCCGGAGATCATAGAAATTATTAAGGAGCGTGAAGAACTGCACAGTTGGGGCGGTGGCTGGCATATTGACCTCACTGCGCTGGAATGCCCACCCATGGGCTCAGTCATCTATGCCAAGGACGTGCCGCCATATTGCGGCGACACTTCCTGGTCAAACCTGTATCTGGCATACGAGACCCTTTCAGACGGTATGAAGAAACTTATCGACGGGCTGGTTTGCGTCTACGCTAGCGGGCCTGAAGGTTACAAGAATTATAAGGGTATGCAGCATATCGACGGGCCGCCGATTCGCGCCGAGCATCCTCTCGTGCGCACCCACCCGGTGACCGGAAAGAAGTCACTGTTTTTGAGTCGCAAGGCAACCAAACACCTTAAGGATATGACGCCCGAAGAAAGTGCACCTCTGCTCGATTATCTTAGCCAACATATGGCGAACCCAGACTTTGCCTGCAGGTTTCACTGGCACAAAAACTCGATAGCCATGTGGGATAACCGGTGCACGCAGCACCGAGTGATTACAGATTATTTTTATGACCAACGTGGTATCGAACCATTTTACAGGCACATGCACCGGATATCAATCGAGGGGGATCGGCCAGTTTGAGGCGGCCACAGTACGGAGTCAGGCCTTAAGCAATTTTAATTTGCGTCGCTGGCCGTTAGGCAATGATGTCTGGAAGAAGAATGTTCTCCAACTGGATGATTTGATCCTTCAGTCCAAGTTTTCGTTTCTTCAGTCGTTGCATCTGCAACTGATCAAACGGCTTGGACCCAGAAAGACGTGCGATCACGTCGTCAAGGTCGCTGTGCTCGGCGCTCAATACCTCTAACCTTTGGCGCAGGGCGTTTTGGTCCTCCATTACATTCGCCCTAATGTCGTTTTTGGTTCAGGTAAACTAACAGATAACAGGGCCATATGCCTGACGCCAGGTCGAGATGTCAGACATCGGTCGTCATCATTATAGATGGCACGTGCAAGGGAGTGTTGGATGAGTACGGCTAAAAGGATCGGCATACTAACCAGCGGAGGTGACTGCGCCGGACTTAACGCAGTTATCCGTGCGGTTGTGCATCGCGCTGCCGGTCGCGGTTGGCAGGTTATTGGAATTGAAGAAGGTACACACGGTCTGCTCCATCGGCCGCCGCTCATTCGAAATCTGAAACTTGAACAGTTTGATGGCACCCTATTGCGCCGTGCTGGCACAATCCTCGGGACAACAAACCATGGCGATCCATTTGCGTTTCCAATGCCGGATGGAAGCATAGAGGATAGATCCGAAGAGGTGATCCAGGGGTATCGAAGTCTTGAACTCGATGCATTGATCGGCGTAGGCGGCGACGGTAGCCAACTCATTCTACGCAGACTTGCGCAACAGGGTGGTATCGACCTGGTCTGCATTCCGAAGACGATCGACAACGACATTGGCGCAACAGAAGTATCGGTTGGCTACGACACCGCTGTTCATGTGGCGACCGAGGCGCTGGATCGTTTGCAACCGACTGCAGCAAGTCATAATCGAATTATGATCCTAGAAGTGATGGGGCGAGATGCGGGCCACATCGCTTTGGCGGCAGGCATTGCCGGTGGCGCGGATGTAATCTTGGTGCCGGAAATCCCCTATAACCTCGCGTTGGTCGCTGAAAAAATCAAAAAACTCAGTGCGCGCGGCCGGAACTTCGCACTCGTTGTTGTGGCGGAGGCGACGCCGCTTGCCGATGTCGGCGCGGTGGGAACGAGGACCGGTGATGGCGGTATACGCTACGGCGGTGTTGGCCATTACCTTGGTGAAAGACTGGCAACGATGACAGATGCGGAAATTCGTGTGACCGTACTGGGTCATGTCCAACGAGGTGGAATGCCAGATGCGCGAGATCGGCTAATGGCATCTGTGTTTGGAGTTCATGCCGTCGACTTAATCGCAGAAGGCAAGTTTGATCGTATGGTCGCGTGGCGGAATCGAGAAGTTGTTGATGTCCTAATTTCCGATGCGATTGCAGCTTTTTGCGCCGTTGATGTGGAAGGCGCACTCGTTCGAACCGCGCGCGGCCTAGGAATTAGCTTCGGTGACTAAGGATAAATCAGAAGTTGTCGATGCGAGCGGATCGCTGTGGGAATTCTCGCTTGCCATATACGAAAGCAAGGCGGTTCAGAACGCGTGCCTTTGTCTGCAGGACCGCCACGGACTCGATGTTAACATTCTGCTCTTATGTTGTTGGCTCGCAAAGCGCGGCGAGCGGATCGACAGCCGAGAGATTGACGTGGTTCTGGCGCGAACCACCGAGTGGCAGGACACTGTCATCGTGCCGCTCCGTGGAATTCGCAGGCATATGAAAGCGGGCATTCGCCCGATTCCAATCAAGGACTCGGAGGTTTTGCGCGCCCGACTCAAAGTTCTTGAACTCGAGGCTGAACGTATTGAACAACAGCAGTTGGAATCTACTGTTTTGCATGGAATGGAGTTGGCTTCCGGTGGCAGTAATCGCTCAGAGTTGTCGATGACCAATTTGACGGCTTATTTTTCAGCACTGCAGATTGAATCAAGTAAACGGGATGTACAGGATCTCAAAACCCTGGCAGACAAAATTGGATAATTTGACCTGAGCAAATTATGAACCTTTAAGCGGCGACATTGCGCCTATCCGCGCTTAGACGACTTCAATGCACGTGCCGCGCGGTCGGGACGGCGTCCATCAGTTGGGCTTTCACCCCAGCGGCGAACCACTCCGATCTCAATATCGAGCAGGTCAAGCACGCGGCCAAGCGAATGATCAACCGCTTCCTCGAGGCTTTGAGGTAAAGCGTAAAATGCGGGTACTGGTGGTGCAATTACAGCGCCCATCTCCGAGAGATGAAGCATATTGCGGAGATGTCCGGTGTGAAACGGCGTCTCGCGAACCATCAAAACAAGCCGCCTGCGTTCTTTGAGAACAACATCCGCTGCACGGGTTAACAGTGTGGTCGTAACGCCTGTTGCAATCTCTGCCAGGGAACGCACAGAACACGGCGCAATTACCATTCCTGACGTCTTAAAAGAACCGCTGGAGATGGCCGCGGCAATATCACTGACCGGGTAGCAAACATCGGCTAATGCCTTTACATCGGCGATTTTACGATCTGTCTCGAGACCGAGCGTGATCTCGGCTGACTTGCTCATGACGAGGTGGGTCTCGATATCTTTCTCGCGGAGGAGTTCGAGCAGGCGAACGCCATAAATCACACCAGAGGCACCGGTGATACCCACGATCAATCGACGTACGCTCATTTGTTTCCTCGCTACCAACGTTGGTTAGTTTGTTCGATGGAATTAGACGAAGCTGGGAAGACTAGCCAGCTATCGGTCCTCTGCACAAGGTAGCAATGCGCGCGTCTAGCGTCGGCGTGCGGTCTTTGTCGCAGCTGTATCAATCTCGTTTTCATTGACAAATATGACACCATAAACTTGTGCGGCGGCCTCAATCGTAATGAGTCCGTCAATAATGTCTTGCTGCACTGCCGCCAGTTCTCTGTCGAATGGATGCCCAAGACCACCGCCGCCTGGTGTCAGTGCGATAAGACGATCGCCGGCAGGAATGTCCTGAAATCCCTTGCCGCGAAGTACGTGACCGGAGGAGAGGGAGAGATGACCGTTAGCGCCGTCGGCGCCGCCGTCCAGGCCTCTGGGCGGAAAGTCGATGCGGTCGAATGCGGCAAGAATCTCAAATGGCTCACCGTCGAGGCTGGAAAGCTCAACGATCTGTCCGTGCCCGCCACGGAATTTTCCTGCGCCACCAGAATCCGGACGATACTCTTTGCGCCAGTAAACAATGGGCGAGGTGGATTCGGTAATTTCGACTGGCGTTCCGCGAATGCCGCTGGGGTATGCTGTTGCCGAAAGGCCATCCTTCGTTGGTCTCGCCCCTGTGCCGCCGTTGGTATTGGCCGTAATGGTGAAGCCGCCGTCGATGTCGTTGCGTCGAGCAGCGAGGCCTCGCAGCATCAGCGACCATACACAGGACGCACCTTCAGCTGGTATACGCTGCGGCACGGCTTGGCGAAGACATCCAAAGACAACATCGGGTAGCATTTGACCGATGACATGTCGCGTTGCAACGGGGTTGGGAAAAGGCGCATTGAGTATGCTGCCAACCGGCGCAGAGACTGTGAAAGGCGCCAAGGATCCGGCGTTATTTGGAATCTGCGGCGAGATTATGCAGCTCAAACCAAAGCAGGTGTACGCCGTCGTGTAGATAATCGGCACATTGATGCCAAATGGCGCCAACGCCGATGTTCCTTCAAAGTCAACATGAACGCCGTTTTCGGAAACGGTTGTGGTTGCTATCAACTCAATTGGACGATTGTAGCCGTCGACCGTCATGGCATTTTTGTAAACTCCCGGCGGCACCTTTGCGATTTCCCCAAGAACTGCTTCACGTGATCGCTCGATGATGAAGTCAGCCAATTCCAATAAGTCACTCAAGCCAAACTCGCACATCATATCGCGCAACCTCTTGCAGCCAATATCGTTGCAAGCGGCTAGAGAATAAACATCACCTTCGGTTTCAACAGGCTGGCGCGTGTTCGCCTTGATCATCGCAAGCAAGGTCGAATTCATCTGTCCACGCTCGGCCAATTTCAGAAATGGGATGTAGATGCCCTCCGCATGAATATCCTTTGCGTCTGGCCCGTAGCCGATGCCGCCAATGTCGATCAGATGACTAGTGCAGGAAAAAATTGCGACCAGCTTCCCTTCCAGGAAACACGGCGTCGTCACGACAAAATCGTTGAGATGTCCGGTGCCCTTCCAGGGGTCGTTAGTGATGTAGATATCACCGTCCTCCATCGATTCTAGAGGGAAGTGATTGATGAAATGTCCAACGGATTCTGCCATCGCATTGACGTGGCCGGGCGTGCCGGTGATTGCCTGCGCGAGCATTCGACCTTTGAGGTCAAACACACCGGCTGACAGGTCTCCACATTCTCTGACCATCGATGAAAATGCGGTGCGCAGGAGCGTTTGTGCTTGTTCTTCGACGACGGCAATCAACCTGTTCCACATAATTTGCATGTTGATGCGCACGAGGGCGTCTTGCTGGTTCATGTGCGTGTTCCCTCCACATCTCGCCGTCGTTCGAGAATGATGTAACCACCTGCATTTATGTGCGCATCGAATGCGGCGGATACATATGTTGCAGTTTCGTTTTCAGCAATTACCGATGGCCCTGAAATCAACGCGCCTTGAGCAAGATTACTGCGCAAAAAGACGGGAACATCGACCATGTCGTCGAGCGCCGCGTCGTACATGGGTCTATGGCTGTTTGGCATCGCTGTTTTGCCACCGCTGATGCCAGATAATTCCAGCGGTCGTTCGACTTTGGTGCTGACCGAAAC
>Ga0302135_10000114_pt1 | contig 46099 bp, 45 predicted proteins | sample CBN3_surface_MG_FD_203119 | JGI IMG/M metagenome (GOLD analysis project Ga0302135, IMG submission 203119) | Marine microbial communities from Western Arctic Ocean, Canada - CBN3_32.1 | ecosystem: Environmental > Aquatic > Marine > Oceanic | place: Canada: Western Arctic Ocean | collected...
CCTAAAGCAGCATCGCGAGCGGGTCTTCGATCAAGGTCTTGAACGCGCCGAGGAGGCGCGCGCCGGCAGCGCCATCGACCACCCGGTGATCGCTCGACAGGGTGCAGCTCATCACGGTGGCGATGGCCAGCGCGCCGTCGGTAACGACCGGGCGCAGCTCGCCTGCGCCGACCGCGAGGATGCAGCTCTGCGGCGGGTTGATGATCGCATCGAACTGCCTGATCCCGAACATGCCGAGGTTCGAGATGGATATCGTACCGCCCTCGTATTCGTTGGGCTTGAGTTCCATGGGCACGGCGCGCGCGCGCGCGGCCAGGCCCTTCATTTCGGCGGAAATCTGCGCAAGCCCCTTGGCGTCGGCGTCGAAGATGATCGGCGTGATCAGCCCGTCTTCCATCGCTACAGCGACGGAGACGTCGATAGAATTGTGCATGAGGATGGCGTCGTCGGTCCACGACGCGTTGGCCTCGGGCACATTGCGCAACGCGAGCGCTACGGCACGGATGATAAAATCATTGACCGAGAGTTTGTCGACACCGGCCTTCGCGTTAAGTTCGGCGCGAGTGGCGAGCAGCTTGTCCAGCGTACAGTCAAGCGTCAGGTAAAAGTGGGGCACGGTCTGCTTGGACTGGAGCAGACGCTTCGCAATACCCTCGCGCATGGGGGTGTGGGGAATTTCGGCCGCGCCCTCCCGTGAGGCTCGCGCGGCCGCTGCAGGACGCGGTGTCTTCGCGGCTGCCGACGGCGCTGGAGCGCTCGCGGCCCCGCCCGACGCCACCGCTGCCTCGATGTCGGCCTTGACGATCCGCCCGCTGGGACCGCTGCCCGATATTGTAGCGAGATCGAGCCCGGCCTGTGCCGCCATACGCCGCGCAAGCGGGCTCGCCTTGATCCGTTCGCCCGCCTCGCGGGCGGGAGCCGCCGACGCCGGGGCTTCGGGTGTGGGTGCTTGTGCCTCGGGTCGGGCGGCGGGAATGGCCTTGCTGGCTGTTGCCGCGGGCGCTGGCGCAGGGGCTGCAGCCGGTGCCGGGGCGGACAAGTCCATGTCGTCGAGTACGCTTTCGTCTTCGCCGTCCTCGAGCACGACGGCGATAATCGCGTTAACGGGGACATTCTTGGTGCCTTTGGCGACGACGATCTTCGCCAGCGTGCCTTCGTCGATGGCTTCAAGCTCCATGGTCGCCTTGTCGGTCTCGATTTCGGCCAGGATGTCTCCCGCCGCGACGGCCTCGCCTTCTTTTTTGAACCACTGACCCATATTGCCCTCTTCCATGGTGGGCGAGAGGGCGGGCATGGTGATCTTAACGGGCATGGCGTTTCTCCTTCCGTCCGCGGCGCTATTCGACGTAACAGGCGTTGCGCGCGGCCTGGACGATCTGCTCGGGCTGGGGCAAAGCTAGCTTCTCGAGATTGGCGGCGTAGGGCATGGGCACGTCGGCCCCGGCGATGCGGGCGACGGGGGCGTCCAGTTCGTCGAACGCGTGTTCCATGACAATCGCGCCGATTTCGGCGCCGATGCCGGCAAAGGCCCAGCCTTCCTCAACTGTTATCAGGCGATGGGTACGACGGACCGAGGCCAGGATCGTCTCGCTGTCGAGCGGGCGAATGCTGCGTAGATCGATGACCTCGGCCTCGATGCCCTCGCCCGCCAGGGTCTCGGCGGCGGCGAGCGCGTGGCCGACCATGCGTGAAAATGCGACGATCGTGACGTCTGCGCCGGGCCGCAGCACGGCCGCCTCGCCGATGGGCACGAGATAATCCTCGCCCTCGGGGACCTCGAAGCTCTGGCCGTAAAGCAGCTCGTTTTCGAGAAAGACGACCGGGTTCGGATCGCGGATCGCCGATTTCAGCAAGCCCTTGGCATCGGCCGCGGAATAGGGGGCGACGACCTTGAGGCCCGGAACCTGGCCGTACCAGCTCGCATAGCACTGGGAATGCTGGGCCGCGACTCGGGCCGCCGGGCCGTTGGGGCCGCGAAAGACAATCGGGCAGCTTTGGATGCCGCCGGTCATGTAGAGGGTCTTGCCCGCCGAATTGACCAGCTGGTCAATCGCCTGCATGGCAAAATTGAAAGTCATGAACTCGATGATGGGGCGAAGACCGCCAAAGGCGGCGCCGACACCGATGCCGGCGAAGCCCGCTTCCGTGATCGGTGTATCAATGACCCGCGCCGGGCCAAACTCCTCGAGCAGGCCCTGGCTGATCTTGTAGGCGCCCTGGTATTCCGCGACCTCCTCGCCCATCAGGAAGACGAGGGGGTCAGCGCGCATTTCCTCGGCCATGGCGTCGCGCAGCGCCTCGCGGACCGTGAGTGCGGGCATGGTGTTCTCCCCTGCCCTGTCAGACTGCGTGCATGACGTCGGTCCAGAGCTCGACTGCGTCGGGCTCGGGCTCGGACTGGGCGTAATCGGCGGCCTCGGCGACGACAGCCTTGACCTCGCGATCGATCTCTTTGAGCGCCTCTTCCGTAGCGTGGCTCTCGTCGAGCAGGCGGGTGCGCACCATGTCGATGGCGTCGTGCTCGTGGCGGACCTTGCTGACCTCTTCCTTGCTCCGGTACTTGGCCGGATCGGACATGGAATGGCCACGGTAGCGATAGGTCATCATTTCTAGCAGCGCAGGGCCATTGCCTTCCCGGCTATTGAGCGCAGCTTCCTCGATCGCCTGCTTCACGGCGAGAACATCCATGCCGTCGACCTGGCGGCCCGGAATCCCGAACGACGTGCCGCGTTCGAACATCTCGGTGCCAGACTTGGCCCGGGCAATCGAAGTCCCCATGGCGTACTGGTTGTTCTCGATCACGAAGATCACCGGCAGGTGCCAGAGCGAGGCCATGTTGAAGGCTTCGTAGACCTGGCCCTGGTTGGCCGCGCCCTCGCCGAAGCAGGCGGCGCTGACCTTGCCGTTGGCGAGATATTTGTGGCTGAGCGCGAGGCCGACGCCGAGCGGTACCTGGGCGCCGACGATACCGTGGCCGCCGTAAAAGGCGTGCTCCTGGTCGAACATGTGCATCGAGCCGCCCTTGCCCCTGGAGACTCCACTGGCGCGCCCGGTCAGTTCCGCCATCACCGCGCCGGGGGCAGCGCCTCGTGCGAGCATGAAGCCGTGGCAGCGGTAGCCCGTAATGATCGAATCGTCGCCGCGCAGGCCGTACTTGATGCCCGTGCAAACCGCCTCCTGGCCGATATAGAGGTGGCAGAAGCCGCCGATCAAACCCATGCCGTAAAGCTGGCCCGCTTTTTCCTCGAAGCGACGGATGGTGAGCATTTCGCGGTAATAGCCAAGCAATTCGTGGCCGCTCGCGGGCAGGCGCGCGTCTTCGCCGGGCGCCGCCGTCTTCGAACGCGATTTCCGCCTGTTTGTCGCCATATTCGATACCACTTTCGCGCGCGCCGGAGCCTCGATCGATCCCTGTCCGCTGGCGCAGGGATAAACTAGCGCGGATCGAGGCCGCCAGGCAAGCACAGGCCGAAATTTCGCTTAGCCTGCTAAGTACAATCACGTGTCTAGATAGGACCTAGAGCCCGACCGGTTAACAGACAATTAACGTTGAGAGAAGGCTTGTAATCCTTTGCACCGACGTAATCATTATATACTTCAGTCGACGACGAATGAGCGGACTCAAAGTAACGAGGCACCGCGATGATGCTCGCGATGCCCCAGAACTCAACCGAGACCGGCCGAGACCGGCCCGCGCGGATCAATCTTTGTGGTTGTGCAGCCAGTCGGCGACCAGGCAGATGATCTCGAACATAATTACCGAGGCGTTGATCGAGGTGATCTTCGAGGGATCGTCCTTGGTCGGCATGGGGCAGACCACGTCACCGCCGATGATGTTCATGCCGCGCATGCCGTGGAGGCAGCGCATGGCCTCCCACATGGTCAGGCCCGGATAACCGGGCTCGATGTTCGAAACTCCCGGCGCGTAGATCGGGTCGAGGCTGTCGAGATCGAAGGTGACGTAGCACGGCTTGTCGTCGGGGATACGCGAGCGGATCTCCTTGACCACCGCCTCGACCCCCATCTGGTCGAACTCGGTCTTGTAGATCACCCGATAGCCCGCATCCTCGCTGTAGTGATCCATGTCGAGCGAACCAAGATGGCCGCGCATGCCGATCTGAATAACCTTTTCGGCGTCGACCAGCCCCTCCTCGTTCATGAACATGCCCCAAGAGCCCGCCCAGTAGACGTTGCCCAGAACGTGGGGCGCGTCGTAGGTGTCGACGTGGGCGTCGAAATGGACCATGGCGACGGGTTCGCCACCGCTGATCTTCGAGGTCGGGCTCGCGATAGCGCGCAGGATGGGCAGCGGAATGGAGTGATCGCCGCCGATAGAGACCGGCCGGGCGCCGGCGTCGTCGATCCTCTGGAACGCGGCTTCGATATCCTTGATCGCCAAATCGTTGTTCATGGCGTGGGGCAGTGGCGTATCGCCGATGTCGTTGATGGTGCAGAGCGACCAGGGATCGATCAGATATTCCTTGTGGCAACGCCGATAGCCCATGGACATGTCGCGCACCGCGCGAGGGCCCAGATGCTGGTCGCGTTCGGTGGTGCCGTTGCCCGAGCTGTGGGGCACGCCAACCAGCGCGATGTCGCAATTGGAAGCGTCGGGGTCGTGGGGGCAGCGGAACAGGGTGGGAATGCCGTACCAGTAGAGGTAGGGGTCGAAAACTGAGCTGTCGCAGGCCTTGCCCATCGTGATCTCTCCTTCGGTTTACGGACGACGCGGTCGCAGCCTCTCCGGCCCGGTTTCGTCGTTTAGAATTGTCGCTCGTCTCCTGCCTGGCAGTCTAGGCGAGGGTGCTTTACGCGGCAATAGCCCCCGCTACATCTCGCTCAGCGCCTGGTCCATGACCCCGATCAGGATGTCGGCGTGTTCGGGCTGGAAGCTGAGGTTGGGACGGATCTTGAAGATGTTCCCAAAGTGGCCCTCCTGGCCCGTGAGCACACCCAGGGCGCGCATCCGGTTCAAGATGCGCTCCATCTCGGCGCGCGCCGGCTCGCGGCTCTCGCGGTCCTTGACGATCTCGACGCCCGCGATCAGGCCACGGCCGCGGACGTCGCCGATTAGGGGATGTTTGTTCATCAGTCCGCGCAGACCCTCGCGCAGGTATTCGCCGGTCTTCCCGGCCCGCTCGACGAGACCCTCTCGCGCAATCACGTCGAGCACCGCCGAGCCGGCGGCACAGGCCACGGGGTTACCGCCGAAGGTGGAGAACATGCCTACCTCCTTGCCGAAGGCGTCGAGAATCTCAGGGGTGGTGACGACGACACCCAACGGGATGCCGTTGCCCACCGGCTTGCCCAAGGTGACGATATCAGCCTGAGCGCCATAGGATTCGAAGCCCCACATATGGCTGCCGGGCCGGCCGAAGCCGAACTGGACTTCGTCGGCGATGAACAGGCCGCCCGCGGCCCGGACCTTTTCGGTGACCAGCCGCAGATAGTCCTCGGGCACGTCGGGTACGCCGTTGCTGCAAAACGAGCTGTCGATCATGACACAGGCCGTGCCAAGCCCGGCCTCGCCGAGTTCGGCGATGGCGCGGTCGACGTCGGCCGCGTATTTCGCCGCGAGGTCGGGCTCACCGGCACCATATGGTCCCCGGTAAGGATCGGGAGGCATGAGCGCGCGCATATGGGGCTCAAGCGCCTTGCCGTGGTGGGGCGAGAAGGCCGTGAGCGCCTCGGTGATGCCGTGATAGGCGTCTTCCATGATGATGCCGCCGCGCTTGCCCGTCAGGAACCGCGAGATCTGCCAGGCGACGTCGTTGGCCTCGCTGCCCGAATTGACAAAGATGCAGGCGCCGAGATCGCCCGGGAAAGTGTCGGCAAGCTGCTCGGCATAATCGATGATAACCTGGTAGAGATAGCGGGTGTTGGTCGCCAGCGCCGCCATCTGGCGCCCAACCGCCCGGGCCACGTGAGGGTGGGAATGCCCCACCGTGGGCACATTGTTGTAGCCGTCGAGCATGGCCCGGCCGTTGGCGTCGTAGAGCCACGGTCCCCGGCCCCGCTCGACGTGGACCGGATTGTCGTAGGTTAACAAGAGGTGCTCGCCCAGAGAATTATGGCGACGCGCGAGCAAGGCGCCATCGTCGTCGGCTTCCGGCGTGTCAGCATCACCCACCGCACAATAGGGCGGATAGCAGATGGCGCGGCGCAGGCGCGCGCGCACCGCATCGCGCCCGATGCTGGCCAGCTCATCGATAGCGCGGCCGCAGATCGGCTCAAGCTCGTGCAGATAGTCCGGCTGATCGGGAGTTTCGGCGCGCCGCCAAGCGATGATGGTCATGGTCTGGGCGTAGCGCGCCAGCACCAGGTCGTAGATCAGGTCGACCTCGTCTTCTTCGAGCGCGAGCCCGATATCGTAGCCCGCGACGGCCGCCTCCATCAGGGCGAGCCGGTCGTCCACCGCCGGGCGCAGAAAATCGAGCAGCAGGGACAACTCGTTGATCAGGGGTGCGAACATCATGTCACCGAAATCTATGATCCCCGTTACCCGGTTGGCTTCGGGATCGACCACCAGATTGGCGCCGCCCGCGTCGGCATGGATGACCTGATGGCGCAGGCCCTCGAGCCGGGGGGCGACTTCCGATCCGAAGTGGTCGAGCGTTTCCTCGGCGGCCTTGCGCGAGGCCTTGTCCGCGATATGACTCGTGTGGGGCCGCAGATTCGCCGCCCGGCTCAAGTCCCACGGGTGGGGATTGGCCGCGCCAGGGTGGAAGAAGCCGCGGAACGCCCGGTCAAGGCGCGCGGCGCTCGCGCCCACGTCATGGAGCAGGTCGGGCGTCAGGGTCGCGTCATCGAGCATGGTTCCCGGCAGGAAACTCACTGCCCGAACCATGTGGCGCGCGCCGTCCGGCCCCTCGACCCAGCGGATGGCATTGCCCTCGACGTTGCGCCGGACGCGGGGCACGGGCAAGCCGGGGTCCTGGCGTTCGAGATGATCGAGCGCGCGGGTCTGGAAATCGATGACGTCTTCCGCCTCGCCGGCGTTGGAAATCTTGAGCACCCAGGCGCTGCCGTTTTCGCGCACCATGAAGTTCTGGTCGCGTTCGCTGACCAGCGCCGTGAATTCGCCCTTGAGGGCGAATTCCTGCTCGGCGATGCGGCGCGCAAAATCCTCGGAAAAGGCCGGTGGATTGCGGTCCATGAACTTGATGCCGGTGCCTTTGTCACTGCTCATCATTGCCCTGCTGCCCTCGTGATGTACTAACGGATACGAACGGCAGCAGTCTAGGCGAGCAACCCTGGGGCCACAACGATGGAGTACTCCCGTCGACAGGTGTTTTAGGGCGTTGGGACGTGCTAATGCGTGGCGAGGGCGTCGGTGTAGATCACCACTTCGTCGGCACCCGCCAGGTTCAGCATGTAGCGCGCCCGCTCGTCGAGCATGTCGGGATCGAGACCGTCGGGCCGCAGCAGGGCGACCTTGCGCTCGAGGCCGGCACGCTCGTCGGCAGTGGCCTCGAAGGCAATATGCGCCTCGGCAAGATCATCGGAGAGCTTGACCCAGGAGAGCAGACCGCGATCGCCCTGGATGGCGTGATAACCGAAATAGACCATCAGAAGCGCGCAACTGGCCGGGACGATGCGGCCCCGCCAGCGCTTCAGAATGTCCCCCACTCGCATCATGGGCGGCAGTGAATCACAGTGGATTCCACAGCGTCAACGGAATTTTTCCAAACAAGCCAATGGGATGCGATATTCTTTTCGCAGCATGAGTCATAGACCGTTGATTTGATTTGATAATCTGGCGCCCGAGTCGCTGCAATATTTTTTGTCCGCCGGAACGCCTACCCGCCGCGATTTCGGATGACCATTTACGGGTCTACTCTTATAACCGTCAGGTCTTTCCACATCTGCGCCCGAGAGGTAAGCCATGAGAGTCGATATCATCAAACAAGCCGCCGAGGTCCCGTCATCCGAGTTGGGCGAGCCCATCGCCGCCGGCACGCCGATCGGGGAGCCGGTCGCGCAAATGTCCACCCTGACCCTGCAGGCGAGCGAAGACGGCGATACCGCCGCCGGCATCTGGCAATGCACGCCGGGCAAGTTCCGCCGCGCGGTCAAGCAGGCCGAGACGAGCTACTTTCTCGCGGGCCGCTGCAGCTTCACGCCCGAAGGCGGCGAGACCATCGAGATCCGCCCCGGCGACATGGTGTATTTCCCCTCGAACAGCGAGGGCGTGTGGGACATTGAAGAGACGGTGCGCAAGACGTTCTTCGTCTGCTACCCGAAGAGCGAGTAGCCCCGCCCCTCATATCCCGCGGTTTCGCTCGGCTTGCCGGGCCGACAGGCGCCGCCTAAGCTTGGCCCCAAGCGCGCCAATCAACCAAAGGGGAGAGCGAGATCATGGGAAGCGTGACCTGCCTGGGGCTGGGACTGATGGGCTCTGCCTTTGCCCGCTGCTTTATTCGCCACGGCCACGACGTGACGGTGTGGAACCGGGACCCGGAGAAACGCAAACCCTTCAAGGGTCAGGCCAAGATCGCGGCCAGCGTGGTGGAAGCGGTGGCGGCAAGCGAAATCACCACGGTCTGCGTCTCCGACTACGAGGCGAGTGATTCCTTCCTGCACACGGACGAGGTCGCCGAGGCGGCGAAGAACACCCTGCTCTGCCAGTTCACCAGCGGCTCGTCGCCCGACGCACGAGAGGGCCAGGCCTGGGCAAACGCGCACGGGCTCGACTATCTCGATTGCTGCGTGCTGGGTTATCCGGCGGAGGTCGACGCGGATGCGGGCTGGTTCTTCTTCTCCGGCCCGAAGCCGCTGTTCGACCGCTATGCGGACGTCTTCAACTCCATGAGCGGGAGCGTGACCTTCGTGGGCGAGGCCATCGGCTCGGCGGCAGCGCTCGATTCCGCGCTGCTCGAGAGCTACTACATGGCGATGATCGGGGTTTACCATGCGATATCGATCTGCGATTCCGAGGGCATGGACCTCAAATACTACTTCGACGCCTTTAACGAGATGTCGCCGCTGATCGGGATTACCTCGGAGCTCGCGCGCAAGCAGATCGCGGCAGGCGATTATTCGGGCACCGATGCGACGCTCGACGTCCATGTCGCCGCCCAGGAGCATATCGTGAGCGTGGCGGAAGCAAACGGCATCGACACCTCGGTACCCCGCTTCATGATCGATCGCTACAGACAAGCGGTCGCCGCGGGTTTCGGGTCGAAAGAAATCTCAGCGACATTCGAGACGCTCAAGAAGAGCAGTTAGTCAGGCTGGGCGCTTGCCGCAGAGCAGGCGCCAGCGATAGGTGCCGCATAATTCATCGCGCTGATTCTTGATCGCGCCCGTCGCGGTGAGCAGGCCCTTGGTCTCGTCCTTGTCCTCGATTGCGACGACCTCGTATTCCAGATGCAGCGTGTCGCCGATCTTGACCGGCGCGGTGAAGCGCACGTCGTCGAGGCCATAGAAGGCGATGAAGGATTTCGGCAAGCCGACATAGCGGCCGAGCCGGAAGATCAGGGCGCTGGCAATGACGAGGGTCAGAAAGCCGTGGGCAATGCGCTCGCCGAACATACCCTCCGCGGCATAAGTCGCGTCGGTATGCATGGGATGCCAGTCGCCCGTGAGCCCGGCGAAGCTGACGATATCCGTCTCGGTGATCGTGCGCGCCGGCGTGATGAAGACCTCACCGACCTCGTAATCTTCCAGAAACAGCTTTTCCATCGTGCTGGCCCCCTGCCCGCTCATTCCGCCTCAAACGCCGCGCGGCCGTAAGTCGAACGGCTGGCGGCCGCCATCCAGCCGCAATCGACAACTAGGTCGGTGCCCGTGATCGCGGACGCCTCGTCCGAGAGCAGGAACGCGACGGCGGCTGCGACCTCGGCGGGATCGACCAGCCGGCCCATGGCGGTGTCGGCCTCGATGCGCGAGACATCGCGCTCGCCTTTCTCGATAGCGTCCCGGATCGCGGGCGTGAGCGTAAAGCCCGGCGAGACCGAATTGACCCGCACGCCCTTCGATCCCCAGGCAACCGCGAGATTGGCCGTCATAGCGATCACCGCCGCCTTGGCGGGATTATAGGCCTGCAGCGGCATGGCGCGCTGGCCTGCGACGGAAGCGATGTTGACGATCGAGCCGGCCCCCGCCGCCGTCATCCGCCGGCCGAAGGCGAGGCAAGAAACGTAGGTGCCGCGCTGATCGACCGCGACGATGCGATCCCAGTCTTCCATCAAAAGCTCTTCGGGCGGCACGGGACGCTGGATGATGCCCGCGCTGGTGACCAGGCCCGCGACGGGCCCGTGTTTCTGGACGATCTGTTCGGCCATCGCGTCGAGCGCCGGCGCGTCGGTGACGTCGATATGCACGAAGTAGCCGCCGAGCGGCTCGACGACCGCCTCGCCTGCCCGATCGGCGATATCGGCGACGAGGACACGCCAGCCGCGCTCGGCCAGCAGCGTGGCGCAGGCCGCGCCGATACCGCTGGCGCCACCGGTGACGACCGCAAGCGGCGAGGTCTCGGAACTACCCATCGCCGGTCAGCTCGCCGCCCGCGCCGCCGGCGAGGGCGAGAGCAGCGCGAAGGCATCGAGAACGTCCGCGAGCGAGCCGCCGGGCAGCGCCTTCGCAAACCCTGCGATGCGCTCATAGGCGGCATCGGGCACGCCGCTTTCGGCGCCGACCCTGCGGATCAGGTCGAGCACGCCATCCCAACCGTAGTTGAAATCCTCGGTCGTCATGGGCTGCTCGTGGATCACGGTTTGACCGGCGTCCGTCTCGGCCTCGATGACGCAGCAGAGCCGCGCCACCCCTTCGTCGGCAACCGGCTCGATCCGCGCCATGAGGGCGTTGACCTCGGCGTCGTCGTAGCGCGTCATTTCCGCCATGGTCGGACTGCCGCGCAGCAGGGTAAGCGCAATGCAGAACGGGATGCTCATCAGAGTGCCCGCGACGGTCGAGAACGGCCCCTTCGAGTCCATTCCCGCATAGCCGATCTCGTAAGGGTTCATGCGCACCTGCGCGGCGGTAACGGTCGCGCCCGCCAGTTTCTCGCGCAAGCCCAGCGCCGCGACCACCGGGGTCTGGTTAAACGCACAGACGGGATAGGGCTTGAACGTAACCCGGTGGATCGACCACTCGCGTCCGAGTTTCCCTGCGAGCGCATCGCCATCGCAGTCCGTGCCGGTAAAGGCCCGGACGAACCCGGCGCTGCCCTCGAAGGCGTGGGGCGCGGAGACCGAGCCGTCGGCGGCGAGCTGGGCCGCGATGAGACCGTTGAGCCCGGCATAGCCGACCTGGTAGCGCCACTCGTCGGTGCCGTCGGCAAAGGATTGCAGGATGCCGCCGGCGAACGATGCGGCGTTCGCGAGCGCGGCGGCAATCCGGTCCGGTGGCAGCGCCATCGCCCTTGACGCTGCGCCCGCGGCGGCCACGGTACCAAAAACAGGCGATGAGCGGAACCCGGCGGGCGTGGTGCGGGGCGAAAACGCGGCTTCGAGCAGGCCTCCCGTCTCGTAGCCGGCAACGAGCGCGGGCAGGAAGCGATCGAGCGGCAAGGCGCGGGCCTCGAACAGGGCTGTCAGCAGGGGGATCAGGATCGCGCCCAGATGGGCTGCACCGCAGGTGTCTTCCTGCGCACGGCCGTGAAACAGCGCCGAATTGGCCAACGCCGCGCCCGGCACCGCGGTACGCCGGCCATCGCCGAGCAGGGTCGCGCCGCCCGGCTGCTCGCCGAACAGGGCGAGCGCGGTTTTTCGCGCGACGGGCGCGTAGGGGGTGGTCGCACAGCCCAGAGCAATGCCGTAGCCGTTGAGCAGGCAGGCCCGCGCCTTGGCCTCGACCTCGGCGGGCAGGAATTCGGCCTCGATCCCGACGATGAAGTCGGCGAGACGCGCAGCCAGCGTCGTCATTTAGGCCTCTCCCGTCGTTTCGCTCTCGATCTCGTCGCGCAACACGCGCTTTAGCACCTTGCCCGAAGGATTGCGCGGCAACCTGTCGCGCAGGATCAGGCGCTTGGGCACCTTGAAGCCTGCCAGATGCTCCCGGCAGTGGCCAGCAAGGGTTTCATGGTCGAGCGCAGCACCCTCGGCAAGCACAACAATCGCCACGGGCATCTCGCCCCATTCCTCGTCGGGCAGGCCGATTACCGCCGCCTCGGCAATCTCGGGCATGAGATCGATAACCCGCTCGACTTCGGAGGACGCAACGTTTTCGCCGCCAGAGAGAATCATGTCCTTCTTGCGGTCGGTGAGAAACAGGAAGCCGTCAGCGTCGAGATGGCCGATATCGCCGGTGTGGAGCCAGCCGTTCCTGACGGCTTGCGCGGTCTTTTCGGGGTCGTTCCAGTAGCCTTGCGTGATCTTGGGGCCACGGAGCACGATTTCACCGTCTTCGCCGGGGTGCAGGACGGCGCCGTCCTCGTCGCGGATCTCGACCTCGACATGGGCGAGCGCGCGGCCGGTCGAGCCGATCCGCTCGATCTCGCGTCCCGCTTCCATCAGGGTGTCGCCGCCGCAGCTTTCGGTGAGCCCGTAGCCGTCGATATAGCGGGCAGAGGGAAACAGCGCACCGAACTCGTGGATGCGCGGCTCGGGCGTGCGCTCGCCGCCGCCGATCACCCAGGCAAGGCTGGAGATGTCAAAGCGCGTGCGCTGCGGGCAGGCCAAAACCTGCCCCAGCATGACCGGGGCGAACCAGGCGCCGGTGAGCTGTTCCCGTTCGATCGCGTCGAGCGCGGCCTCGGGATCGAAGTCCCGGAGGACGCAAAACGCGCCGCCCACCCAGAGAACCGCGGCGCCCGGTAGATCGAACGCGCCCACATGGTAGAGCGGACCGGCGACCAGCAGCCGGTCGGCAGCCGTAAGCCCCAGCGCGATCACATGGTCCATGCAGCGCCAGTAGAAATTTTCGTAGCTGTGCATCGCGCCCTTAGGATGATCGGTGGTTCCCGAGGTGTAGAGCAGGCGGAAGAGGTCCTGGGTGCCCCGGGGTGCGGGCGCGGGCAACGCCGCGCCGGCATCAGAGAGCTTGCGGCTGTCCGATTGGGCATCGGGATTGAACAGGACGACGCTTGATAGCCCCTCGACCGCGCCAGCTAGTTCCTGGTCGGCGAGCACGAGCCGGGCGCCGCCGTCGCCGGTGATGTAGGCGACCTCCTCGCGCGCGAGGCGAAAATTGATGGGTAGGAAGACCGCACCCACATGGCTCGCGGCGAAGGCGGCTTCGAGGAAGGCCGGGCTATTCTTCATAACCACGGCGACCACATCGCCCTCGCCGATGCCCTGGGTTTGCATAAAGCCCGCGAGGCGCAGGATGCGCTCGTAAAATTCGGCGTAAGAGATACTCAGCTCACCATAGATCAGCGCGACCTGCTCGGGCGTGCGCAGCGCGTGGAAACGAATGAAAGCGGACAGGTTGACCATGCTCTCCTTACGAACAGCGATCTTGGGGGTTTTCGGACCGCGTTGGCGAGCCGATCAATGCTTGAGCGCGCCCCGTCCGGCGTAGGCTGCAGCCGAGCCCAGTTCCTCTTCGATACGGAGCAGCTGGTTGTATTTCGCCAGCCGGTCGGAACGCGAGAGCGAGCCGGTCTTGATCTGGCCGCAGTTGGTCGCAACGGCGAGGTCGGCGATGGTCGCATCCTCGGTCTCGCCCGAGCGATGCGAGAACACGGCGGTGTAGCCCGCGCGGTGCGCCATATCGACCGTTTCAAGGGTCTCTGTCAGGCTGCCGATCTGGTTGACCTTGACCAGGATCGAGTTGGCGATGTTTTTCGCGATGCCCTCGGTTAGGCGCGCGGGGTTGGTTACGAAGAGATCGTCGCCCACGAGCTGGGTGGTGGCGCCCAGTGTCTCGGTCAGGGCGGCCCAGCCCGGCCAGTCATCTTCCGCCAAACCGTCCTCGATAGAGACGATCGGGTAGCGCGCGCAGAGGTCCTGGTAGTAGGCGATCATTCCGCCCGCATCGAGGGTCTTGCCCTCGCCCGCCAGCTCGTAGGCGCCGTCGGCGTAAAACTCGGTGGACGCGGCGTCGAGGGCGAGGACCACATCGTCGCCCGGCGTATAGCCCGCCTGCTCGATCGCGGCGGTGACGAAACCCAGCGCTTCGTCGGCAGAACCGAGCCCGGGCGCGAAACCGCCTTCGTCGCCGACGTTGGTGTTGTGCCCGGCCTCCTTGAGCTTCGCTTTCAGCGCGTGGAAGACCTCGGCGCCCACGCGTAAGGCTTCGGCGAAGCTGGGCGCGCCCACGGGCATGATCATGAATTCCTGGATGTCGATGGGGCTGTCCGCATGCGCCCCGCCGTTAACGATATTCATCATTGGCACCGGCAGGACATGGGCGCGCGGCCCGCCGACATAGCGGTAAAGTGGCTGTCCGAGAGCGGTCGCCTGCGCCTTGGCCACCGCGAGACTGACCGCCAGGATTGCGTTCGCGCCCAAGCGGGCCTTGTTGGGCGTGCCGTCGAGCTCGATCATGATGCGGTCGATGCCGGACTGATCGGCGGCGTCGAGCCCCGAAAGGGCGTCAAAAATCTCGCCGTTGACCGCTTCGACCGCACCGAGTACGCCCTTGCCAAGATAGCGCGCACTGTCGCCGTCGCGCCTTTCTGCGGCCTCGTGCGCCCCGGTCGATGCGCCCGAGGGCACCGCGGCACGGCCCAGCGCGCCGCCTTCGAGGCGAATGTCGGCCTCGACGGTAGGGTTGCCCCGGGAATCGAGCACCTCGCGAGCGCGGATATCGAGAATGGCAGTCATGGGTGGATCAACCCTCCTTGGCCAGCGCGTCTAACGCCATGAGCCGGGCGAGAAGCGCTGGCAGCGCGTTGAGGGGCATCATGTTGGGGCCGTCGGAGGGTGCGCTGTTGGGATCTTCGTGACATTCCATGAAGACTGCAGCCACCCCCACGGCTACCGCCGCGCGCGCGAGGACGGGCACGAATTCGCGCTGACCGCCGCTGGTGCCGCCCTGACCGCCGGGCTGCTGAACGGAATGGGTGGCGTCGAAGACTACGGGGCAGCCGGTCGCGGCAAGGACCGGGAGTGAGCGCATATCCGAGACGAGAGTGTTGTAGCCGAACGAGGCGCCCCGTTCGGTGAGCAGGAGGTTAGGATTGCCCGCCTCATCCATCTTGGCGACCACGTTCGCCATGTCCCAGGGGGCGAGGAACTGGCCCTTCTTGACATTGACCGCGCGGCCCGTCGCGGCCGCCGCGAGCAGCAGGTCGGTCTGGCGGCACAGGAAGGCGGGGATCTGGAGCAAGTCCACCGCCTCGGCCACGGGCGCGCATTGGGCCGCATCATGCACGTCGGTCACGACCGGACAGCCGTAGGTATCGCGCACCGCGGCCAGGATCGGCAGGCCCTCGGCCATGCCGATACCGCGCGGGCTCGACAGGCTGGTGCGGTTGGCCTTGTCAAACGAGCTCTTGTAGATCAGCCCCATGCCCAGTGCGCCGGTCATCTCGACCAGCCGTGCAGCAGTATCGAGCGCGTGTTCGCGGCTCTCAATGGCGCAGGGCCCGGCGATCAAGACAAAAGGAAGATCGTTGCCGACGGTCATCGGCCCGATCTCGACGTGGCGAGGTGCGCTCATGGCTCGGGGCTCAGTCCATTTTCCGTTCAGCTTTATGCGATAAAGCCGAACGGCGTTCAGTCGCCACTAAGGCTCTCGCCGCCGGTCTTGTCGTGGGCCGGCCGCCCTGAGCTAACCCCGGCCCGGCGGCCCGCGCTTGTGGGCTTGCGAAATCTGGTTGCTTCCAAGCCATCGGATCTCGCCTTAGACGAGACGGGACTGGCGCACCGCCGCCTCGATGAAGGAGGCAAAGAGCGGGTGCGGCTCGAACGGCTTCGATTTGAGCTCGGGATGGAACTGGACACCGATGAACCAGGGGTGATCCTCGATCTCGGCGATCTCGGGCAGGCTGCCGTCGGGCGACCGGCCCGGGAAGCTCATGCCCGCTGCCTCCAGCCGCTCGAGATAGTTGACGTTGACCTCGTAGCGATGGCGGTGGCGCTCAGAGATCAGCTCGCTGTCGTAGATCGCGCTCAACCGGTTGTCGCCATTGAGCACGCAGTCGTAGGCCCCGAGCCGCATGGTGCCGCCCATATTGTCGCCCGCGCCGCGGTGCTCGACCGTCTCGCCCCGCACCCACTCGGTCAGCAGGCCCACCACGGGCTCGTCGCAAGGGCCGAACTCGGAACTGCCCGCGCCTTCCAGCCCTGCCAGATTGCGCGCAGCCTCGACCACGGCGAGCTGCATGCCGAGGCAGATGCCAAAGAACGGCACTGCGCGCTCGCGGGCGTAGGTGACGGCCGCGATCTTGCCCTCGGAACCGCGCACCCCGAAGCCGCCCGGAACCAGGATGCCGTCGACCTCCTCAAGCCGAGGCGTGGGATCGCCATTCTCGAAAATCTCGGAATCGATCCAGCGCAAATCGACCCGGACGTTGTTCGCGATGCCGCCGTGGGCCAGCGCCTCGGAGAGGGACTTGTAGGCGTCCTGTAGGCCGACATACTTGCCGACCACGGCGATGGAGACCTCGCCCTCGGGCGCGCGGATGCGCTGGACGATCTCTTCCCAGCGGGTCAGCCCCGGCGCTGGGGCATTCTCGATGCCGAACAGGCGCAGCACCTCGTCGTCGAAGCCGTGGCCGTGATAAGTGAGTGGCACCTGATAAATCGTGTCTACATCGGGCCCGATAATCACCTGCTCTTCGCTGACATTGCAGAACAGTGCGATCTTGCCCCGTGCGTCGGCCGGCACCTCGTGCTCGCAGCGGCAGACCAGCAAATCGGCCTGGATGCCAATGCTGCGCAACTCCTTGACGGAATGTTGGGTCGGTTTGGTCTTGAGTTCGCCCGCCGAGGCGATATAGGGGATCAGAGTGAGGTGTGTGAACAGGCATCGTGCCTTACCCATCTCGTAACCGAGCTGGCGGATCGCCTCGAGGAAGGGAAGGCTTTCGATGTCACCCACCGTGCCGCCGATCTCGCAGAGCACGAAATCCTCATCATCGGTATCGTGCAGGATGAATTCCTTGATCGCGTCGGTGACGTGGGGGATAACCTGAACCGTGCCACCCAGATAATCGCCGCGCCGCTCCCTGGCCAGGACGCCCGAATAAATTTGGCCAGCGGTGACGTTGTCGCTTTTGCGCGAGGCTACGCCCGTGAAGCGCTCGTAATGGCCGAGATCGAGATCGGTTTCGGCGCCGTCGTCGGTGACATAGACCTCGCCATGCTGATACGGGCTCATGGTGCCCGGATCGACATTGAGGTAGGGATCAAGCTTGCGCAACCGGACCTTGTAGCCACGCGCCTGAAGCAAAGCACCAAGCGCCGCCGACGCAAGGCCCTTCCCGAGTGAGGAAACCACGCCGCCGGTGATGAAGATGAACCGCGTCATGTCGGCCTAATGTAACAGAGTCGTCCTCCACGCCAAGCGGGAAGAACCGCCGTGAAGAGAAACCGGCGATTCCTACTCTCGGTCATGCCACCTAATCCGCGCTCGGAAGCAGGGGCGTCTGGGGCTGATCCGCGAAATCCGCGGAATTGGACGGTTCGGACGACGCTCCGATTGGGGCGTCGTCCATTGCGTTGGGCACCGGCGGCAAATCCACATCGGGCAGGCTCGGCACGGCCTCGGTGCCTGGTGCGGCAGGCAGTGCGGGCGACTCCGAGGCACCGGGATCCCAGCTATCCGTCGAGTCGTCGGGAATCACGAGGAACTCGTCGCCCCCGTCCGGGATCGCCGGAGCGGCGGGCGTGTCGTCCATCGGGGTCTGGGCCGGTTCGCGATCGGGAATGACGAGCAGTTCGCCCGCGGATTCCGGCAACACCGGCCCGCTGGACTCAGCCTCTCCTGCGATGGCCGACGGCGTAGTCTCGTCTCCGATTACCGACGTGGACTTGCGCTCGCCGCCGGTGAGCACCGCGAGGATCAGGCAAACGGCGATGAACAAGAACGCCAGCACGGCAGTCGCTCGGGACAACAGGTTCGCCGAGCCGCGCGCCGACATCAGGCCGCCGCCCTGACCGCCACCGCCGATACCCAGCGCGCCGCCTTCGCTGCGCTGGATCAGCACCGTGCCGATCATGGCGACCGCGATGACCAGGAGAATCACCAGAAGAATCGTGATCACGTCGTCTGCGCCTTTCGCTATCCGTTACACCGCCACACCGGCGCCCAGGCAAATCGCCCAAAAATCGTCCGCCGTCAAACTGGCTCCGCCGACGAGGGCACCGTCGACGTTCGCTAAGGCCATCAACTCGGCAGCATTCGACGGCTTAACCGAACCGCCGTAAAGCAAGCGAATGCCCGCTCCCGCCTCGCCGAACAGGGTACCCATGCGCTCGCGCATGCAGCCCTGCACTTCGGCCACCTCGTCCACACTCGGCGTTCGCCCGGTGCCGATCGCCCAGACCGGCTCGTAGGCCACCACCGTATTCGCAGCGCTCGCGCCCTCGGGCAACGAGCCGTCAAGCTGACCGCCTACCACCGCGAGGGCCTGGCCGGCGCCGCGTTCTTCTGCGCGCTCGCCAACACAAACGATCACCGTCAAACCCGCCGCGTGTGCGGCCTCGGCCTTGGCGCGCACTGTCTCGTCGCCTTCGCCGTGATCCGCTCGACGCTCCGAATGGCCGACGATCACGTAGCCACAGCCCGCGTCGGCCAGCATTGCCGCACCGATGTCGCCCGTATGGGCGCCCGGCCCACAGGCCGAGCAATCCTGAGCACCCAATGCGACCCCGCTGCCGCCGAGAGCGGCGCGAACCTCCGCCAGCAAAGTCGCGGGCGGGCAGAGCAGCATCTCGACGCCCAATTCCGGCTGGGTCGAAGCCCTTAGCCCCAGATCGCGCGCCCGGTCCAGCCCGTCGCGTCGCAAGCCGTTCATCTTCCAGTTTCCTGCGATGAGTGGACGTATCTTAGACACCTTGACCAGCCGATAGCCGCCAAAAAAAGTCGCTGCTGTTTAGCACAGCTCCCGCGCCATGACCAGCGTTGCCCCGGTGTCTGAAAATTCGACGTTGCGGGGCTTAGGGCGCGCTTCTATTATCCGCCGCACCAGGCGCTGCACCCAATCCAATCAAGAGTTTAGCCGGAGTCGACACCACCATGCTCGGGAGCATCCGCAAACAGACCCAATCCTGGGCGGTCCGGGGCATGCTGATCGTGCTGGCCGCGAGCTTCGGCCTGTGGGGCGTGGGCGACATATTCCGCGGCGGTCAAGAGCCGAGCGTCGCCCAGGTCGGCAACATCGAGGTCTCGGCCAGCCGCTTTTTCGGCGAATTTCGCAAGGAAGTCGACCGCCTGCAGCGCCAGAGCGGGCAGAGTTTTACGACCGAACAGGCGGTCGCGGCTGGGCTTCAATTCGAGGTCCTGGGCCGGCTCGTGCGCGATGCCTTGATCGAACAGGAGGCGGCGCGCCTCGGCCTCGTAGTCCCGGACCAGGCGATCCAGAAGGATGTGCTGGAAACCCCGGCGTTCAGAAACGAAAAGGGCCGCTTCGACCCGGAAATCTACCGCCGGGTGCTAAGCCGCAACAATTTCACGCCGGAGTTGTACGAGGCGTATCTGCGCAAAGAACGAACGATCCTGGCGCTCCAGAACACGGTAATCGACGCGCCGCCCCTACCCGATTTCTGGGTCCAAATAGTCTATCATCACCGCATGGAGCAACGCAGCGCGCGCTATTTCGTGATCTCGAACGAAGCACAGTCCCTTGAGCGCGATCCCGACGAGACGGAGCTGAGCACGTTCCACCGGGAAAATGCCATGTTCTATACCGCGCCCGAATATCGTGCAGTGACCTATGTAAAGCTCGATCCCGCCGGGCTCGAAGACGAGATCGAAATCTCGCTCGACGACCTGTTCTACGAGTACGAGGCGCGGCTCAACGATTACGCTAAGCCCGAACGCCGCGTGGTCGAACAGATCCTCGCCCCGGACAAGGCCGCCGCCGACGCGGTGCTGGCGGCACTGCAATCAGGCGCGGGTTTCGCCGGGGCCGCCGAACAGACCGTTGAGCTTGATACCAGCCACTTGGAACTGGGGGCCGTTGCACGCGCTGAGCTATTCCCGGAAATTATGCCGACGGTCTTTTCCTTGAGCGAGGGCGGCGTCAGCCGGCCGCTCGAGACGGGGCTGGGCTGGCATTTCTTTTGGGTCCGCACGGTGATCCCGGCGAGCACCCAGAGCTTCGACGAGGTCCGGGATACGCTGCACGCGGAGCTCGCCCGCGAGATGGCACGCGACGGCCTTTATCAGTTCACCAATCGGATCGAAGACAACCTGGCCGCAGGCGCCAGCCTGGAAGAAGCGGCCAACGGCCTCGGGCTCAATACGGTTCACATACCGGAAATCAGCGGCGGCGGCAGCGACAGTACGGGCACCGCGGTCGTAGGTCTGCCGACGATCGCTAATTTCATCGACGTCGTGTTCAACACCGAGCCCGGCCACGAGTCGAGCCCGATCGAGGACGCCGACGGCAACTACCTGATCCTTCGCATCGACAGCATCACGCCCGCCTCGCTGCGCCCGCTGGAGGAAGTTCGTGACCTCGTGCTCAAGGGCTGGAAGGCGGTCGAACGCTCGAAGGGCGCCGAGCACATTGCTGCCGATGCCGCTGAACAAATCAGCTCCGGCGCGACGTTCGAATTTCTCGCTGAAACGCTGGGCGCGACGATCGAAATCAGCGCGCCATTTGCGCGCGACACCCGCGACCCGGTGTTGGGTGCGGTGCTGGGCCCGCTCTTCGCCCTCGAGCCCGGAAGCGGCGCCGCGGTGCACGGACGCACCACTGGCGGTTACGTTATTGCCGTGCTCGACGCCATCCACGAGGCCGACCCCATGGGCGACCCCGCAGCGCTGCGCGCCACGAGCGATGAACTGGCTTCGGGACTGGCCGACGAGCTGCTGATTGAGTATCAGTCGGCACTCGAAGGGCGCTACCCGATCAGCATCGAGATCGACACCATCAACTCGCTGTTCTAGCGATGATCGTCGCGCCGGACTTCGAGAGTTTTCGGACGGCCATCGAGGCAGGCCGTCCCCAGGTCGTATGGACGACCCTGGTCGCCGACCTGGAAACCCCGGTTTCGGCCATGCTCAAACTAGCGACCGGTCAGCCGAACAATTTCTTGCTAGAATCCGTCGAGGGCGGGGCGACCCGTGGGCGCTACTCGATCATCGGCTTCGCCCCCGACCTGATCTGGCGTTGCCGGGGCGATACCGCCGAGATCAACCGCGCCGCGCTGGACGACGTCGACGCCTTCGAGCCCTGCCCCGAAGGCGCGCTCGATTCACTCCGCCGGCTGGTGCGCGAGACGCGGATCGAGCTGCCCGAGGAGCTGCCGCCGATGGCCGCCGGATTGGTCGGCTATATCGGCTATGACATGGTCCGGCTCATGGAGCGTTTGCCCGACGCCAACCCGGATGTATTGGACGTGCCCGACGGTCTGTTCCTGCGCCCTACCCTGATGGCGGTATTCGACAATGTGAAGGACAGCATCACGCTGGTGACCACGGTGTGGGCCGCCGACGACGGGGCCGATGCCGCGTTTGCGGCCGCGCAGGAGCGGCTGGCAGCGGCCGTGGCCCGGCTCGAAGCCGGGCTGCCCGTGAGCAACCGGACACCGAGCGCAACCACAGGTGAACTGCCCGAGCCGGTCTCGAACATGGCGCCCGAGGCCTATTACGCCATGGTCGAGCGGGCCAAGGAATACATCGCGGCGGGCGACATCTTTCAGGCCGTGCTCTCGCAGCGCTTCGCAATGCCCTTCGCGCCACCGCCCTTCTCGCTCTATCGCGCGTTACGCCGGCTCAACCCTTCACCGTTTCTGTTCTTTCTCGACTTTGGTGGCTTCGCGGTGGTCGGATCAAGCCCGGAGATCCTCGTTCGATTGCGCGATTCGGAAGTCACCATCCGGCCCATCGCGGGCACCCGGCCGCGCGGCGCAACCCGCGCCGAGGATCGCGCACTCGCCGAGGACCTGCTGTCCGATCCGAAGGAACTGGCGGAGCATCTGATGCTGCTCGACCTGGGACGTAACGACGTCGGCCGGGTCGCGAAAATCGGCACCGTCGAGGTCACCGAGAAGATGACCGTCGAATATTATTCGCACGTCATGCATATCGTTTCAAACGTCGAGGGAGAAATCGACCCGGCGTACGACGCCATCGACGCGCTGATCGCGGGCTTTCCGGCGGGCACCGTGTCGGGCGCGCCCAAGGTGCGGGCGATGGAGATCATCGACGAGCTGGAGCCCGAACGGCGCGGCATCTACGCCGGTTCGATCGGCTATTTCTCGGCAGGCGGCGCGATGGATACCTGCATCGCGCTACGCACGGCAGTGGTCAAGGACGATGTGATGTATGTTCAGGCGGGCGGCGGCATCGTTGCCGACAGCAGCCCGGATGGCGAATTTCAGGAAAGCCGCAACAAGGCCCAGGCGCTGATCCGTGCGGCGCAGGAAGCAACGCGCTTCGCCGCCGACAACGGGTCTCGGAAAAATTGAACGAATTCGGACAGCACAAGGGGAGGTTCCAGCATGGCGAACGAAGAGGTTGAAGCCCTCAAGGAAGACGTCGCCGCGCTGCGACGCATCGTGGAGAACCAGGCGGCGCGCATCCTCGCGCTTGAATCCTATTCAGTCTGCCTGGGCCGTGCGGTCAAGCGGCGCTACCCGATCAACGACGCGATGGCGATCTCGCTGATCTACAAAGCCACGCAAGGCGATGCATCCTCGGAAGCCCTCGCGGAGAAGGCTGTGCCCATCTGTCAGAAACTAATCGCCGCGTCGCTGCGCTAGAAGACCAGTCGTTCAGTCGCCACTTAGGCTCACGCCGCATCTCTTTATTGGGGCCGGCCGCCCTAAACCAACCCCGGCCCTGCGGCGGCCCGCACTTGCGGGCGCGCGCAAAAGCCGCGCCAGGATTTCAGAAACCGGGCTCGGACTCCTGGAGATGCCGCGCCGCGGCCGAGAGCGGTACCAGGACCAGCCCCCGGGCCTCGAGCCCGGCAATCCACGGCTCAATAGCGGCAAAACTTTCGTCGTAGGGATGAACGATGCCGATGGCGAGCCCGTTTGCGCGCGCGACGGCTTCGAGCCTGCCCAGTGCCGCGGCAATACCCTCGGGCGTGCGAACGGTATCGACGAACACGTCGCGTCGAAGCTCAAGCATACCCAGATCGCGCGCCACATCGGGGCCCACGGTCGCGGCGGTGGTCACCGAATCGAGATAGAGCAAGCCGCGGGCGTGGAGCTCTAACAGAACCACGGTCATGGCCTCCCAGTCGGTCGTCAGGCGGCTGCCCATGTGGTTGTTCACACCCACGAACTCGCCGAACCGGTTGAGGTTCCAGTACAACCGGCGGATCAGTTCCTCCCGCCCGAGGTCCGACAGCAGGGCGTTCGGTCCCGGATCCGCGATCTCGCCGACAGGCTCCATTGGGAGGTGAACCAGGATTTCGTGGTGCGCGCGCCGAGCGAGCCAGGCGCCGCGCTCGACCTTCGGCGTATAGGGCAGGAAGGCGAGCGTCACGCGGGGATCGAGCGCCACGGCACGGTCTACTCGCGCCGGATCGATCCCAAGGTCGTCCATCACCAGCACGATCATCGGGCGACCATCGGCGTCGGGGCTGGTGGCAGCGAATCGCTGCCAGGTCGGCACCGTGTCCTGGCGCGAGACTCCGACCCCGACGAATTCGCCGGTCGGCACCGGTTCGGCCATCTCCGGAGCCGGGTCGCCAAGCGCCGCTATCTGCTCGGTGGCCAGCGACAACGGGGCTGTCAGGACGAACGATCCGGCCACGAAGATGGCGCCAAGAACCGGCCAGGGAATAAGACGCAACGACACCAGAAGACAACCTATCGGATGGGCAGGAGCGCGCCGCGCGCGCGGTTCATTCATTCGGCAGGACGGCGGTGGCTTTGTCCACTCCGCCCTTGGCGGTCAGCGCCGTCCGCTGCCTTCGGCTAGATCGTCAAGGATCGGGCAATCGGGCCGCTCGTCGCCGTGACACTTGTCGATCAGCTCGCCGAGCGTACAGCGCATGGAGCGCAGTTCGGCCATCTTGGCGTCGATCTGAGCGACATGCTCGCGCGCGAGCCCTTTGACCTCGGCGCTGGCCCGTTTCTTGTCCTCGTAAAGCGCCAACAGGTTAGCGCACTCGCGCACGGAGAAGCCAAGGCTGCGCGCCCTTTGGACGAAACGCAGGCGTTGCAGCGCCGGCTCGTCGTAATCGCGATAGCCCGACGCGGTGCGATCGGGCCGCGGGAGAAGGCCCACGCTCTCGTAATAGCGGATTGTCTTGGTCGGCACGCCCGAGCGCTCCGCGATCTGACCGATACGCATGGTGCCCTCCCCTTGTTGTGTTGCCTCAGAGCGTCGTGCGGCGCAGCCGCAGGGCATTGCCGATGACCGAGACCGAGCTGAGGCTCATCGCGGCGCTCGCAATCATCGGGCTGAGCAGAATGCCGAACGGCGGGAACAGCACCCCCGCCGCGATCGGAATGCCCAGGAAATTATAGGCGAAAGCGAAAAACAGGTTTTGTCGAATATTGCTCATCACCGCGCGGCTGAGCCGGCGCGCGCGCAGCAATCCCCGCAGATCACCTTTGACCAGCGTGATACCGGCGCTTTCCATGGCGATGTCAGTGCCCGTTCCCATCGCCACGCCGACATGCGCAGCCGCCAGCGCGGGCGCGTCGTTCACGCCATCGCCAGCCATCGCGACGGTGCGGCCCTCGGCGCGCAGGCGCGCAATCACCGCGGCCTTGTCGGCGGGGCTGACGTCGGCCTCGACCTCGTCGATGCCCAGGGTGCGCGCTACCGCCAGTGCGGTCGTGCGGTTATCGCCGGTCAGCATGACGAGGCGCAGCCCTTCGGCGCGCAACGCCCCGAGCGCCTCGGCGGCGGTGGGCTTGATTGCGTCCGCAACGGCCAGGAGGCCCGCAATCTGCCCCTCGACGGCGACGAACATGACGGTTTCGCCATTTTCGCGGCGCACCTCGGCGGTTTCCGCGAGCCGCCCTGGATCGATGCCCAGCTCGTCGAGCAGCGCCCGGTTGCCCAGGGCCACGGCCTGCCCGCCGACAGTGCCCGTCACACCCCGGCCGGTCGGCGCGGCAAAATTTCTGACCGCTTCCATCGAGAGGCCGCGGGCCTCGGCGCCCGCGACGATCGCGGCGCCCAGCGGATGCTCGCTGCCCCTCTCTAGCGCAGCGGCTAGGCGAAGAAGTTCGTCTTCGCCCTGTCCGGTAAGCGTCTCGACGCCGACCAGGCTCGGCCGCCCCTCGGTCAGCGTACCGGTCTTATCGACGACGAGGGTGTCGACCCGCTCAAAAATTTCCAGCGCCTCGGCGTTGCGGATCAGCACACCGGCACTGGCGCCGCGCCCCGTGCCGACTGTGATCGACATGGGTGTCGCCAGCCCGAGGGCACAGGGACAGGCGATAATCAACACGGCGACAGCGTTGACGAGCGCGTAGGCCAGTGCTGGCGACGGGCCCATCAAGGCCCAGCCGGCGAAGGCGAGCGCCGCGACCAGAACCACTGCGGGTACGAACCAGGCGGCAAACCTGTCGGCCAAACGCTGGATCGGCGCTCGGCTGCGCTGCGCCTCGGCGACCATGCACACGATCTGTTGGAGCAGGGTATCGGCGCCGACCCTTCGGGCCTCCATGAGAAAGCCGCCCGCGCCGTTGACGGTGGCACCTATTACCCCGTCGCCGGGCTGCTTTTCGGCCGGGACGGGCTCGCCGGTCATCATGGATTCGTCAACCGCGCTCTGCCCCTCAATCACAATGCCGTCGACTGGGACCTTCTCGCCCGGACGCACGCGCAGGCGATCGCCCGCCCGCACCACCTCGACGGGCACATCGTTTTCCCCGCCGTCAGCATCGATAAGCCGGGCGGTGGGCGGCGCGAGGTCGAGAAGCGCGCGGATCGCAGCGCCGGTGCGGCTGCGGGCCTTAAGCTCGAGCACCTGCCCGAGCAAAACGAGCGTGACGATCACCGCCGCCGCCTCGAAATAGACATGGACCGAGCCGTCCGGGGCGCGAAACGCCTCGGGAAAGACGCCGGGCACGACAGCGGCGACAAGGCTGTAGAGCCAGGCCACGCCCGTACCAAGCGCGATCAGGGTGAACATGTTGAGCCGGAGCGTCAGCAGCGACGACCAGCCGCGCCGGAAAAACGGCGCCCCGCCCCACAGCACGACCGGCGTCGCCAGGCCGAGCTGGACCCAGACGGACGCGGCGCCCTCGATCACGCCGCTCATGGCGATAACGAGAAGCGGCAGCGAGAGCAGCGCCGAGGCGGCGAAACGGCGCGTCATGTCGACGAGTTCGGGGTTGGGCCCCTCCTCCGCGGCTGCAACGGGGGAAACGGGTTCAAGCGCCATGCCGCAAATCGGACAGTCGCCCGGGCCGTCGCGAACGACCTCGAGATGCATGGGACAGGTGTAGCTCGCGCCCTCCACCACCGGCGGCCGTGTTTCGGTGGCCCGGTGAGGATGGCAGCAGCCGTGGTGCCCACTGGTGTCGGACATGAGAATTATCCTTGTCGATCCCCGGATTGCACACGAAACTGCACCGCGTCGGGGCCCGGAAACGGCGTACTGAAAACGTAGATAGGCATTCCAGTAACTGGAAGGTCAAGAGTACAACCCTTGACGAGGATGCGTTTGCCCTGTTTTCTGCCCGGACCTCGCCGTTGCCCACGACAGATGCTTTGCACACCCTGTGAAAAAAGCTATTTAACTTATTGAGATGATAGTCTTAATCGATAACTACGATAGCTTTACCTACAACCTGGTCCATTACCTGGGCGAGTTGGGGGCGGAAGTCGTCGTTCATCGTAACGACACGGTCAGCGTCGACGAGGTGCTCGATGCGAAGCCGGCGGGAATCGTCATTTCGCCCGGCCCGTGCGATCCGGACCGCGCGGGCATTTGCCTCGAGCTGGTCAGCCGCGCCGCACCCGTCATGCCGCTCCTGGGCGTCTGCCTTGGCCACCAGGCCATGGGCCAGGCGTTTGGCGGCAAGGTGGTCCGCGCGCCAGTGCTCATGCACGGCAAGCTTTCGGACATCATCCACACGGGCTCGGACGTGTTTGCCGGCCTGCCCAGCCCGTTCCGCGCGACCCGGTATCATTCCCTCATGGTTGAGCATGAAACCCTGCCCCCGCACCTTGTCGTGACCGCGCAGACGGACGACGGCATCATCATGGGGCTCACGCATCGCGAGCTGCCCTGCTTCGGGGTCCAGTTTCATCCCGAGAGCATCGAATCCCAGCACGGTCACGACCTGCTCAAGAACTTTCTGGCGATCGTCGCCGCTAAGGGGCACGCATGAGCAACGACTTCGAGGTCATGAAACCGATCATCGCCGCGCTGGCCGAGGGCCGCCCCCTCGACGTGGCCCGGGCGCGCAAGGCGTTCGACCTGATCATGGACGGCGGCGCGACACCGGCCCAAATCGGCGGCTTCCTGATGGCTATGCGGGTGCGCGGCGAGGCGGTTGCGGAGATTACCGGGGGCGCGCTAGCCCTGCGCGAGCGCGCACTCACCATCGAGGCCCCCGAAGGCGCGATCGATACCTGCGGCACGGGTGGGGATGCCAAGGGCAGCTTCAATATCTCGACCGCGGCCGCCATCGTCGCCGCCGCCGCGGGCGTTCCGGTGGCGAAGCACGGCAACCGGGCGCTGTCGTCGAAATCGGGCTCGGCGGACCTGCTTGCCGCGCTGGGCGTGAACATCGACGCTGGGGCCGATGTCGTCGCCGAGGCGATCCGCGAGGTCGGGATCGGCTTCATGATGGCGCCCCGCCACCACGCCGCCATGAAACATGTCGCGGCCCCGCGCAAGGAATTGGGCGTACGCACCATCTTCAACCTGTTGGGGCCGCTCTCGAACCCCGCCGGCGCCAAGCGTCAGCTTCTAGGCGTGTACGCGGAAAGCTGGGTCGAGCCCATCGCCCGGGTGCTGGCGAACCTGGGCAGCGAGCATGCCTGGGTGGTGCACGGCTCCGACGGGCTCGACGAACTGACCACCACCGGGCCGTCGACGGTGACCGAGTTGAAGAATGGCACGATGAAATTTCTCGAAGTTCACCCCGAGGACGCCGGCCTTCCCCTGGCCCAGCCCGAGGATCTTGCAGGTGGCGATGCAGCCCATAACGCGGGGCTGATGACGGCGCTGCTCGACGGCGCGAGCGGTCCGCTTCGCGACATCGTTCAGCTCAACGCGGCAGCCGCGCTGATCGTGGGCGACAAGGCCGGCGACCTGCGCGAAGGCGCGAGCCTGGCGGCGAAGGCCATCGATTCCGGCAAGGCGAAAGACACCCTCGCGCGGCTCGTCGCAGTCACCAACGGGGTGGCAGCATGAGCGACGTGCTGGCCCGGATCTGCGCCGACAAGCTTGACCATATCGCCGAGCGCAAGGCGGCGCGGGCCTTCGCGACCGTAGACGCGGCAACCCGGGCGGCCTCGCCGCCCCGGGGATTTGCCGCCGCGCTGGGTGCCGGGGTTGCGCAACACGGCCTGGCGCTGATCGCCGAGATCAAGAAGGCGAGCCCGAGCAAGGGGCTGATCCGCGCCGACTTCGACCCGGCCTCTCTCGCCCGGGCCTACGCGGCGGGCGGGGCGTCGTGCCTTTCGGTGTTGACCGACACGCCCCATTTCCAGGGCGAGGACGCCCATCTCCAAGCAGCCCGGGGCGCGGTGTCCCTGCCCGTTCTGCGCAAGGACTTCACGCTCGATCCCTACCAGGTGGCCGAGGCCCGGGCGCTCGGCGCCGACTGCATCCTGCTCATTCTCGCTGCGCTCGACGACGGCCAGGCCCACGAGCTCGCCGCGGCGGCAAAGGATTACGGCTTGGACACGCTAGCCGAGGTTCACGACGCCGCCGAGCTCGATCGCGCGCTGGCGCTCGACGTTTCGCTGCTTGGGATCAACAACCGGAACCTCAAGACCCTCGAGATCGATCTCGCGACCACCGAGCAACTTGCCCCTCGGGCGGACGCCGGCCACAACCTGGTGTGCGAGAGCGGCTTGGGAAGCCACGACGACCTGCTGCGCATGAGCGCAGTGGGAACGCACCGCTTCCTGGTCGGTGAATCGCTGATGCGCCAGGCCGACGTGAGCGCGGCGACGCTGGCGCTGCTCGGCCGCGCCGCACCCCTGCGCGCGGAGGGCTGAGGCGATGGCGGATGACTTCACCCACCTGGACGCCGAGGGCAAGGCGCGCATGGTCGACGTCTCGGCCAAGGATGAGACCGAGCGCAGCGCTACGGCGAAGGGCCGTGTGATCATGGCGCCGGAGACCCTGACCCGGATCCTGGACGGCGGGGTGAAGAAGGGCGACGTGCTTTCGGTCGCCCGCCTCGCGGGCATCATGGGCGCGAAGCGCACGCCCGACCTGATCCCGCTTTGCCACCCCCTGAATTTGAGCGCGGTGCATGTCGAGCTGGCCTGCGATGCGGACGCCAGTGCGGTCGAAATCACCGCGGCCTGCAAGCTCACGGGCAAGACCGGTGTCGAGATGGAGGCACTGACCGCCGTCGCGGTCGCGGCGCTCACGGTCTACGATATGTGCAAGGCGGTCGATCGCGCCATGCGGATCGCCGACATCCGGCTGGTCAGAAAGTCCGGCGGCAAGTCGGGCGATTTCAAGCAGGATTGAGACGATGATTTCTGTCGCCGAGGCGCTTGAGCGTGTTACCGGAGCCTTCGCGCCGCTGGCGCTGGAAACGGTGGCGCTGCCCGATGCGTTGGGCCGGGTGCTGGGCGAAGATGTCGTCGCGCGCATGACCCAACCTCCGGTCGCCGTATCGGCGATGGATGGCTATGCGGTGCGCGCCGAGGATACCACTGCCCCGCCCGTGACCTTGCAAGTGGTCGGCGAAGCGCCCGCGGGTGGTGCTTTCGGGGGCCGGCTCGGCGCCGGAGAGGCGGTACGGATCTTTACCGGAGGGCCCGTACCCGACGGCGCCGACGCCATTGTCATCCAGGAGAATACCGACGCCGGCGAGGGCACAGTGAATGTGCGCGAGGGGGTAGCACCCGGCCGCTATGTGCGCCGCGCCGGACTCGATTTCGAAGCCGGCTGGACGGGGCTGCGCGCGGGCCGCGTGTTGAGCGCACGAGATATCGGTCTCGCCGCGGCGATGAACCATCCCTGGCTAAAGGTCCGGCGCGCACCGCGCGTCGCCATCCTGACCACGGGCGACGAGATCGTCATGCCCGGCGAGATGGTCGGCCCGCACCAGATCGTAAGCTCGAACACCCTGGCCATGGAGGCGGCGCTCAAGACGTTCGGTGCCGAGCCGGTCAATCTCGGTATCGCGCCCGACGACAGCAAAGCGCTCAAGCGTCTCGCGGCCGGCGCGCGCGGAGCCGATTTGCTGATTACCACCGGCGGGGTTTCCGTGGGTGATCACGACATCGTCCGCCAGGCGCTGGGCGAAGACGGATTTACGCTGGACTTCTGGAAGATCGCGATGCGCCCGGGCAAGCCCGTCGCGTTCGGTCGGCTGGGCGAGACCCCCCTGCTCGGCCTGCCGGGCAACCCGGTCTCGGCAGTGGTCTGTGCGCTGGTTTTCGCCCAACCCGCAATCGCTACGATGCTCGGCCGTGAAAATGCCGGCACGCCCGAGCGCGCCCGGCTGGGCTGCGACCTGGCCGCGAACGACGAGCGCCAGGAATACTTGCGCGCGTATTTGCACGAAGAGCCCAATGGAGCCGTGGCGACCCCCTTCCAGACCCAGGACAGCTCCATGCTCTCGGACCTTGCCCGCGCCGATTGCCTGGTGGTGCGCCCGCCCCACGCAAAAGCCGTGGCCGCGGGCGAGAGCGTCGAGATTATGCGCTTCGGGCCGGGCCGCCTCGGTCTCTAGAAATCCCCCAGAGCGGCGGGATAATTTCGGCCGCCCGCGAACCTATTTTTTTCAAAAAAATCAAAAGATTTCGATTAATTGGCGGGTTTCTGCGATTTATTGCTTGACCTCGAGTTGGAACCAAAGTAGAACATTTTGTAGTTATTCGATCTTTGTTCTACCAGCCCTAGGAGGCCCAGGCCCGTGCTTACAAAGAAGCAGTTCGAATTACTCCAGTTCATCGATCAGCACATGAAGGCCAATTTCGTCTCACCGTCCTTCGAAGAAATGAAGATCGCGGTCAACCTGAAATCCAAGTCGGGCATCCATCGCCTCGTGACCGCACTCGAAGAACGGGGTTTTCTACGCCGCCTGCCTCACCGAGCCCGCGCGCTCGAAGTCATCAAACTTCCCCCGGGTGCCGGCGCGGCCGCAGCGCCAAGCGACACGAAGTTCAGCCCGAGTGTGATCGAAGGCGACTTCCGGCGCGGCAGCACCGGATCAGGCGACACGGTTTCCATCCCGCTTTACGGTCGGGTTGCCGCCGGCACGCCGATCGAGGCGCTGCCCGAGCATAACGAGACGCTGGAACTGCCCGCCACCATGATGGGCAGCGGCGAGCATTACGCCCTTGAGGTCGAAGGCGATTCAATGATCGACGCCGGAATTCTCGACGGCGACACCGTGGTCATCGAGCAATGCGACACTGCCGAAAATGGCGCCATCGTGGTTGCCCTGGTTGACGATCTCGAGGCCACCCTCAAGCGGATCCATCGCAAGGGCGAATCGATCGCACTGGAACCCGCCAACACGACTTACGAAACCCGCATCTTCAGCCCCGGCCGGGTCAAAATTCAGGGCAAGCTCGTGGGCCTGATGCGACGCTATTAGCCATCTCCACGCGAATACCTCGCGTTTCTGAGCACCTGTCACGAATTCGACGCCTAATCCGTCTAGTGTTGGCGCCGGGGTGACGTTATGGCCGTCTCGCGCCGGACCCGCGTCGCCGTCTGGTCTCCGACCACCCGTGCCTCAACATTAAGGAACCACTCCGCGTATGCCCCGTATCTACGTTTCCTGTTACCGCGACATGCCCGGCCACGTGAAAACCCTGCGGCCGAGCCACCTCGTCTCGGTGATTGGTCCGAACGAAGTGGACGAACCCGACGGGCTTCCGCCCACGCCGGAGAGCATCGCGAGCGAGAAACATCTCAAGCTTACCGTGCATGATATCTGGGTCGATGACACGGCGCAGATCCTGCCCACCAAAAATCATATCGAGCAGCTCATCGCGTTCGGCCACGGCTGGGAGCGCGACGAGCCCCTGCTGGTTCATTGTCTGGCTGGGGTCAGCCGCTCGACTGCCGCGGCACTCACCCTGCTGGTCATGGGCTCGCCCGGGCAGGAATACGACGCCGCGCAACTCCTGCGCGAACGCGCGCCCCATGCCGAACCCAACCGCCTGATGATTGCGATTGCCGACGAAATTCTGGGGCTCGACGGGGTGCTCGTCGAGGCGGTTCGTGAAATCGGCCCAGGCGATTACGGCGAGGTCGGCCCCCTAACAGAATTGCCCGCGCGCATGTCGCTCCACACGAAGAAACGCGGCGCCGCCTAACCGTCGCCTCCGCCAGCCTCACCGCCCGCGATTCGGGCGATAGCCCGAAGAATATGGCCCCAGCGCACGACGTCGGTTTCATCCCGGCGCCGTTCGGCGTCGGCGAGACGAAGGCGTGCCTCGCTTTGCGCTTCGCCCGCGCCGTGGCGTTCGATCAGCGCCCGTGCGGCGCGATGAAAGCCGATCATTTTTTTCTTCATAGCGCTCCGGACCCGGTCATTCCTTGGGGCCCTCGTCGGGCGCTTCGAGCCGCTCGAGCGCGAGCAGGATATGGCGCCAGCGCTCTTCCTCGTCGGCGTTGCCGTTGGCCACGAAGCGATCGTGCCAGGCCTGTGCCTCAGCACGCGCGGCATTGCTGCCCTTTTCGTCGAGCAACCGGCGTGCAACAGAAAAAATCGTTGATACCTTGCCTTTCATCCCCGCCCTGCCCTCTATAACGTCACATGCTCGGGCCGCTAGGCTGGCACGAAAAGCGGCTACCGGCCAGTTTCGCCGCACCGCGCTATCCCCAGGGTGCGCCGCGCTGCACGGTCCAGGGCCGCACGCCGCGCCGCTCGGCAACGCTGGCGACGCGAGTTTGTCCTGTGTCGATCCATACCGCGTGGGCACCCTCGCGCCAGATATCGAAGCGATCGATTACCGTAGCAGGTTCCGCGCAGCCGACCTCGACCGGCGCCAACGCGATCACCACATCGGCAACCGCACAGTCTTCTGCCAGCGCCCGGGGATCGCGCGCCAGGGCGATGATGCGACCCTTGCATCGCACCGCGGTCCCCGATCAGTAGGGCCGCGGCCAGCGCGCCGGATTTGCCCGGCACGGCGGCGCGTATCCGGGTGGCTAGACCTTATGGCGGAGTGCTGCGAGGCCGAGCGCCAGCCCCATGCCTGCGCTCTCACCCGAGGCGGAGACCGGCGGATCGAGGAGGCGTGATGCGCCCATGGCGCCAAGCCTCTCGAAGAACGCCTTGCGCGCGAAATCGAAGGCGCCGGGTGCGACGGGCTCGTAGAGCGGCGAGACAACCGCCCACAGCCGCACCCAGTTGCCGCCCGGCCGGATCCCGCCTCGGCGCCCTTGCGCACGGTGACGCGGACCCGCTCGGGCGTCGGCTTGGGTGAGATATTTTCGATCGACGGATGAACGAGCACCAGGCGGTGGCCGTTGTCACGCAACTCCACCGAGGCGATCCGGCCGACCACCTCGCCGAGGCCAACCTCTTCGCTCAGGATCGGTGCCTCGACGCTCAAGGTCTGCAGGTTCCCCACCAGAAACCCCTCGCAGAGTGCGACCAGCACGAGAACAGCCAGAAGCCCCGCCGTATGACGGCGTATCAGAGCGCCAAGCAAAAGAAAGCCCGCAAGGCCGGAAGCTCCGGACCAAAGTGGCGGCTCGACCGGGAGGGCGGAGTAGAGCAGGACCCCGATCCCGAGCGCCACGGGCAGCCAGAGGATCCAGGGGGTCCCGCTCGGCGCTCAGCATCGAGCCCAACGCCGCGTGCATCCGGCCAAGCCGATCGTCAGTCATGGCGCCACCTCCACTGGGGCGCCACGACAGACATTCGCGGACGGATTAGCGCCCTTCGGAAATGCCGCCGTCGGTGACCAGGGTCGAGCCCGTGGTATAGCCCGCATTCTGCGACGCGAAGTAGAGGATGGCGCCCGTGGTCTCATCCACATGGCCGATCCGTCCCAGCGGGCAATCGGCCTTGATGTAATTCAGGAGGGCGTCGTCGCCGGCGAGCTCGTTCTCGTTCTGGATCATCGGTGTCTCGATCCAGCCGGGGCAGAGATTGTTGACCCGTACCCCGTCGCGTGCAAGCTCAAGCGCCATCATTCGGCTCATCTGGATCATGGCGCCCTTGGTCGCGGAGTAGACGAGCAGTCCCTCGGGTCCGCCCATCACGCCCATCATCGACGCGATATTAATGATATTGCCCTTGCTTTCCTTGAGCGCGGGCACGCAGGCCTGGGCGGTAAAGAAGGCCCCCTTCAGATTGAGGTCGATCATGATCTGCCAGTACTCCTCGTCGAGCCCATCGATCGGCCGGTCGTCGCCGCGCCCGGCGTTGTTGACCAGCACGTCGAGCCCGCCAAGGTCGGCAATCGCCGCAGACACGGTCGTCTTGACCCCCGCCACCGATGACAGGTCGCCCGGCGCCGCGATCAGCCGCTCGCCGCCGCCCATCTCCTCGATCGCCTGCGCCACGGTTTCGGCTAAGCGGCCATTGATCGCGACGTGGGCGCCGAGTTCGTGGAACCCCTCGGCCGCGCCGCGCCCAATGCCCTTGGTGCTACCGGTGATCAGCACCCGCTTGCCGGTAAAATCCAGTTGAAAGCCCATGATTGTACCCTCCCCGCCTCAACTATCGCGCGGGGTCGGGGTGTAGCTCGCCCCGCCCAGCCCGTCGCTGTCGAGGTGATTCACCCCGCCCCAGCTTGCGTTGGCGGCGCAGCCGCCGTCGTTCGACAAGATCGACCCGGTGATATAGCCGGCATCCTCGGACGCGAGATAAACAATCGAAGAAGCGCACTCGCGCACTGTCCCGATCCGCCCCATTGGCGCCGCGGCGTTGATAAATTCGATCACCTGGCCACCCGTCGCCTTGTTCTCGTTATCGATCATCGGGGTGTTGATGTAGCCTGGGCAGAGGCAGTTGGCCCGCACGCCATCGCCTGCCAGCTCGATCGCCATGGTGCGTGTCATGTTGATCATGCCGCCTTTCGAGATCGCGTAGACGAAGCTGTCCGACGGCCCGGCAATGAGCCCGCTGATCGAGCCTATATTGACGATGTTGCCCTTAGACTTGCGCAGCTCAGGCAAGGCGAATTTAGTGCAGAACGCCGCCGAGCGCAGATTGACATTGATCACCTCGTCCCAATGCTCCTCGGTGATCTCCAGCAGACGAGCAAGCGGGCAAATACCCGTGTTATTGACCAGCACGTCGAGACCGCCGAGCCCGGCAACCGCCGTCTCGACAACCGCCTGACAGCCCTCGATGGTGCCAACGTCGCCGGGCGCCGCCACCAGCCCTTCGCCACCCATCTCTTCGATGGCCGTGGCAACGGTTTCGGGGTTACGCCCGTTGACCGCGACCCGCGCGCCGCTTTCAAGAAACATCTCGACCGCACCGCGTCCGATGCCCATGGTGCTGCCCGTAACTAGCACCCGTTTTTCGGTAAAATCCGATCCCATCCGCCGTCTCCCCTTTGACGTCATTGTCGGGCAGTCTCCTCGAGCCTTGCGCCCGCCTTGCCCAGCCGTTGACGCATTCTATACAGGATTTTCGGGCCGGCTCAATGTGCTAAGCTCAGGGCCATGCGACGGATCGTATTCCTGCTTCTTCTGCTTGCTCTGCTTTGTTCGCCCGTGTTGGCACGCGCCGACTACGGCAGCGGGTTGGCCGCCTTCGACCGGGGCTATTACGCGGGCGCGCTGAGCGAGTGGCACACGGCCGCCAACGCGGGAGACGCGGAATCCCAATACGCTGTCGGCGTGCTTTACGACGAAGGCTACGGCGTCGCTGCGGACGACGCGGAAGCCGCACACTGGTACCGCCTTGCCGCCGAGCAAGGCCAGGTCGATGCCCAGTTCGTGCTCGGCGTGTTTTACGACGAGGGGATCGGCGTGTCGCTCGATGATGCGCTCGCCGCCCGCTGGTATCGCCGGGCGGGCGATCAGGGTCATGTCATCGCGCTTTATAACCTCGGCATCATGCACGGGATTGGCGAAGGCGTGCCAGAGGACGAGGTTCAGGCCTACCGCTTCCTGTGGCTCTCGGCCGAGTTGGGAAACGCGGACGCGCGCATGCGCCTGCGGGATTTCGAAGCCTGGCTAACCCCTGAGCAGGTGGACAAGGCGAAGCAGTTGGCCGCGCGCTCGCCGGCTGCGGCGCTGGTCGTCGATAGCTCCGGCGACGCCTTGAATGAAGGTTACGACGCTTACGAGCGAGGCGACTACTCCGCCGCGTTCCGCGCCTGGCGCCCGCTGGCCGAAGCCGACAGCGCGGAGGCCAAGTACAATCTCGGCTACATGTACGATTACGGCGAAGGCGTGCCGATAGACGATATCCAGGCCGCGTACTGGTACCGCCGCGCCGCCGAGCAGGACCACATTACGGCGCAGTTCAATTTGGGCGTCATGTATGCCTACGGCGAAGGCGTGACCGAGGATGCCGGCGAAGCGGCGTATTGGTACCGCCAGGCCGCCGAGCAGGACCATGCCGGAGCGCAGTATCACCTCGCCTACATGTACGACGAGGGGATCGGCATCCCGATCGACGACGCGCAAGGGGTCTACTGGTACCGCCGCGCCGCCGAACAGAGCGATCCCAGTGCCCAGCTTAACCTGGGCTACATGTATGATGCCGGCGAGGGCGTAGCGATGGACCGCGCCGAGGCGCTTTACTGGTACACTCAGGCGGCGGACCAGGGACTTGCCGTCGCCCAATACCATATCGGCACCATGTACCGCGACGGCTCGGGCGTGGCGCAAGATTACGGTGCGACGATCGCCTGGTTCGAGATGGCGGCGAACCAGGGCGATCTCGACGCCCTGTTCAACCTCGGGCTGATGTACGAGACCGGCCAGGGTGTGACCGCCGATCCTGTGATCGCGTTCGTCTATTATGCGCTCGCCGCGGATCAGGGCAACGACGAGGCGGTGGGCATCGCAGAAGACATGGCCGTCGAGCTGGGCGAGGCCGAGTGGATCCGCGCCAAGGAGCTGTACGACGCGTGGAGCGAGGACATCGGCGCCGCCTCCCCGACCGCGGTTGGAACCGGACCCACTAGCAAGGGGCACGAGTTGGTCGCCACGGGCACCGGCTTCGTGATTACTTCAAGCGGCATTGTGATGACCAACCATCACGTCATCGAGGGCTGCACCGATGTGCACGTCACGGGTGCTGGCCTGGATTCGGCGCCCAGCCTGGTGATCGCGGACAATCCCACCGACGATCTGGCGCTGGTGAAAATGCCCCAGGGCAGCGATGCCGTCGCCGTGTTCCGGGGCGGCTCGGCGGTGCGCCCGGGCGACGATGTCGTCGTCGTCGGCTATCCCTATCACGGGCTGCTCTCCTCCGAGGTCAAGGTGACCACCGGGGCCATCAGCGCCGCCTCGGGAATCGGCGACGATCCGCGCGAATTCCAGCTCACCGCGCCGGTCCAGCCCGGAAACAGCGGCGGCCCCCTGCTCGACATGAACGGTAATGTCGTGGGCGTTATCGTGGCTAAGCTCGATGCCCTACTGATCGCGGCGGAAATGGACGACATTCCACAGAACATCAACTTCGCGATCAAGGGCCGCATCGCCATAGATTTCCTCGAGGCAGAAGGCGTCAACTACCTCGCTGCCGTGCCCGGCGTGCCCATGGGCGCTGCCGACGTGGCGGATATTGCGCGGGAATTCACCGTGCTGGTCGAGTGCTGGAACTAGAATTCACAGGGATCGGGCTATGACGCAACGCTGGGTCAATCGGCCCGAAGGCTAGAATTGGGGTGATTTCGGCGCGGACGACCAGCTCGGCCGGATCAACCTGCTAACCCCGGAGAAAGTGCGCGAAGCGGCGAGCGAAGTACGCGAGGGCGAGGTATTTTGCCTAAGCTTGCCGCTTGATTATCCGGGCAGCAACAAACTCCACCCGAGCCACTTTCCCCCTGAATTTCAGCCCATCATCCGTAACGAGAAACCCGCGCGCAACCTACCGCTCGGCAAGTTCTTTCCGGGCAAGACCGACGTCGTGAACGATGAGCGCGTGCTGCTCTGCAGCCAGTATTCGACCCAGTGGGACGGCCTGTTCCACATGGGTAGTCTGTTCGACGCCGACGGCGACGGGGTGGCGGAGCCGGTGTTCTACAACGGCTTTCGGGCGGGCGAGCATGTTACCGGGCCGCTCGAATTTCTGGCCGACGGCACGGAGCGTGAAACCGGACAGCCGATCGGCGCCACCCGGCTTGGGATCGAAAACATGGCGGCGAGCGGGGTGCAGGGACGCGGCGTGCTGGTCAATTTGCACACCCATTACGGCCGCGCCTTCGAGGCGGTGGGTTACGACGAGCTGATGACGGTGCTCGAAGCCGATAACGTGAGCGTCGAGCCCGGCGACATGCTGTGCTTCTATACGGGATTCGCCGACATGATACTGGAGATGGCGCGCGAGCCCGACGCGGAGGCGCTGCACGGCGCCTGCACCGCGCTGGACGGGCGCGACGACAGGCTGCTGCAGTGGATCACGGAGCGCGGCGTCGCCGTGCTAATTGCGGACAATTACGCCGTCGAGCGCCTGCCTGCGCGCGAATCTGACACGCCGTGCGCCAATCTGCCGCTGCACGAACATTGCCTGTTCAAGCTGGGCATTCACCTTGGCGAGCTATGGCACCTGGGCGAGCTTGCCCGCTGGCTGCGCGATCACGGCCGTTCGCGCTTCCTGCTCACGGCGCCGCCGCTGCGCCTGCCCGGCGCCGCGCGCTCGCCGGTTACGCCGGTCGCCACGGTCTAAATTGGCGCCCTTCGACTTGACCCGGCGCCCGCCGACTGCCAGAAAGTGCTCTCCATGACCGTAGTTACCCGTTTTGCCCCCTCGCCCACCGGCTACCTCCATATCGGCGGCGCCCGCACCGCCCTGTTCAACTGGCTATTTGCCCGTCATCACGGCGGCAAATTTCGGTTGCGCATCGAGGATACGGACCGCAAGCGCAGCACGGACGAGGCTGTGGCGGCCATTCTGGACGGGCTGCAATGGCTTGAACTCGACTGGGACGGCGAGGTAGTCCACCAGTTCGAAGGCGCCGACCGCCATGGCGAAATCGCCCGGGGGTTGCTCGACGCTGGCAAGGCCTACCACTGCTACTGCTCTAAGGAAGAGTTGACCGAGATGCGCGAACGGGCCCGCGCGGAGGGCCGGCCGGTTCGCTATGACGGACGCTGGCGCGATCGCGACCCGGCGGATGCCCCCGCGGGGGTCGAGCCGGTCGTCCGTTTCAAGACCCCGAGCGAGGGCGAAACAGTTATCAACGACGGGGTCCAGGGCCCCGTGCGCGTGACCAACGAGCAGCTCGACGACATGATCCTGTTGCGCGCGGACGGTACACCAACCTACATGCTCTCGGTCGTCGTCGACGACCACGATATGGGGATTACCCACGTCGTCCGCGGTGACGATCACCTGACCAACGCCGCCCGCCAGAGCCAGCTATTTCACGCACTCGGCTGGGAGTTACCGAATTTCGCCCACATCCCACTGATTCACGGCGCCGACGGCGCCAAGCTGTCCAAACGCCATGATGCCCTGGCCGTGGGTGCCTACCGTGATATGGGTTACCTGCCCGAAGCCATGCGCAACTACCTCCTGCGCCTGGGCTGGGCTCACGGCGACGAAGAAATCATTTCGACGGACCAGGCCATTGCCTGGTTCGGTCTCGATACGGTGGGCCGCTCGCCCTCGCGCTTCGATACGGATAAGCTCGACAATTTGAACGGCCATTACCTACGCCAGGCGGAGCCCGCGCGGCTGGTCGAACTGGTCGCGCCCGCGCTTGCGGAACGGCTTGGCCACACCCTAGAACCGAACGAAATTGAGCGCCTATCAGCGGGCATGAACGGCCTGAGAGAAAGAGCTAAGAATACGTTAGAACTAACTGATAATGCATATTTTTATGTCGCAAAACGACCGCTAAAACAGGACGGAAAAGCGGCCCGCCAGCTGGCCGATGGCGGGCGAGAGAGGCTCCTGGCGATACGCCCGGCATTCGAAGCCCTCGATAAGTGGGAGGAGCCCGCGCTGGAAGCACTGGTCCGCGAACAGGCGGAAGCGCAAGGCTGCAAGCTCGGCGAGCTTGCGCAGCCTCTTAGAGCGGCGCTTACGGGATCGACCCGTTCGCCGGGCATCTTCGACGTGATGGCGGTTCTGGGCCGCGAGGAAAGCCTTGCACGGCTGGACGATACGCTCGGCTGAACTGTCAAGTCACTTTGATGAACTAACAACCTAAGCTCGATTGATCAATTAACCTTCTACCCCTATGCTTCCGAACGATCAGAAAGCGGTGCCGGGTCGTCGATGCGGCGGATAAAAACGGAGACTCAGAATGGGCAAATCGAGCGACGCGAAGAAGGGCTCGATGCCTGGTCGATCGATCACGTTGGTCGACGAGAAGAATAACAAACTATCCGAACTTTCCATCCTCGACGGCACGATCGGCCCCAGCGTCATCGACATCAGCAAGCTGTACGACGATACCGGGCATTTCACCTACGATCCCGGGTTTACTGCCACCGGTTCCTGCAAGTCCGCAATCACCTATATCGACGGCGAAAAGGGCGAGCTGCTCCATCGCGGCTACGCCATCGAGGACCTGGCCAATAACAGCGACTTCATGGAAGTCGCCTATCTTCTACTTGAGGGCGAGTTGCCGACGGCAGACGAAAAAGAGACGTTCGTCGATACGATCAGCCACCACACCATGGTGAATGAGCAACTGATTTATTTTTTCCGGGGGTTTCGGCGCGATGCCCACCCCATGGCCATCATGGTCGGCGTGGTTGGCGCGCTCTCCGCCTTCTATCACAACGAAGAAGAAGGGCCACAGAACGACCACGAACGCATGGTGGCCGAGCACAGGCTGATCGCGAAGATGCCGACTATCGCAGCCATGGCGTATAAGTATTCCATCGGTCAGCCGTTCGTTTACCCGCGTAACGATCTGAGCTATCCCGAGAATTTCCTGCATATGATGTTCGCCGTACCGACGGAGGAATTCAAGATCCGGCCCTCCTCGGCCCGGGCGATCGACCGGCTGTTCATCCTGCACGCCGATCACGAGCAAAACGCGTCGACTTCGACGGTGCGCCTCGCCGGTTCGTCGGGTGCGAATCCCTTTGCCTGCATCGCCGCGGGGATTGCCTCACTGTGGGGTCCGGCCCACGGCGGCGCCAACGAAGCGGTGCTCCGCATGCTGATGGAAATAGGCTCGGCCGATAACATCCCCCAATACCTCAAGAAGGCGCGGGACAAGACCGATCCCTTCCGGCTGATGGGATTCGGCCACCGGGTCTACAAGAACTACGACCCGCGCGCCGCCGTGCTGCGTGGATCCTGCCACGAGGTGCTCGAGGATCTCGGCATCAAGGATGACCCGCTGCTCAAGATCGCGGTGGAACTGGAGCGCATCGCGCTCGAAGACGATTATTTCGTCGAGCGCAAGCTGTTCCCCAACGTCGACTTCTATTCGGGCATTATTCTCAAGGCCATGGGCTTTCCCTCGCACCTGTTTACGGTGCTGTTCGCGGTGGCCCGGACCGTCGGCTGGGTTGCCCAGTGGAAGGAAATGGTCGAAGACCCGGCCCAGAAGATCGGACGCCCGCGCCAGCTTTACATCGGCCCGCCGAAGCGCGAGTACCTTCCGATCAAGAAGCGTGGCTAAAACCGACCCCGCCCGATTCCGCTCTCCGGCTGCCCTGGGGCCGCATTTTTTCTCACCTATCGTCTCGACCACGGCCGCCTGGCCTAAGCGGGGCAGCGCCGCCAACGAGAACCTACGCGGCCTGTCCTCCTGTATTTGGGCTGGCCTTCGCGTCGGCCTCCCACTTGGCGCGATCGGATTTTTTCTCTGGATCTGGTTGAGCTGACCGCGGAGCGGCTCTCTAGTCCGGCGCCCTATCTTCGCCGACCCCGACCCCGACCACGAATAACCCAGCCTCGTCCGCCGCGCGGATCACCGCGGGGCGGTCAATGATCAGGGACTGTGCCGCCTCGACGGCAATGCCCGAGAGATCCGCCTTGCGCGCCGCCTCGACCGTGTTAACGCCAATCGTGGGAAGGTCAACCCGGCGTTCCTGATCGGGCTTCTTGACCTTGGCAAGAACCCCGCCCGGCCCCTCCTGGCGCAACCGGGCACAGCGGGCGATAAGCTCGTCCGTGCCCTCCTTGGCCTCGACGCCGAGCACGACGCCTTGCTGGGCGACTGCGCCTTGTCCAACATCCATTGCGCCGATTGCCCGAGCTGCCGCGACGGCCACCGCGATATCGGCCCACGCGTCCTCATCGGGTTCGACCGCGCCTAAAACGCCGGCGGGCGCAAGCAAATCAGTCAGGATGTCGTCGGCCCCAACGACCCGGAAGCCTTCGCTCTCTAGCTCATCGACCACCACCTGAAGTAGGGCCCCGTCACCCCGGGCGGCGGCCTGTCCTATCCGCTTGAGCATCTTGATTCCGCGCCAGTCGGGCTTGAGCGCACTCAGGGAGGGTCGGCGCATCCCGCCGGCGAGCACTACCTCGCCCACCGCAGCGCCGTGCAACGCCTTGACCACCGCACTGACCGCGCCAAGACGGACCCAAGCATGAGGAACAGTATCGACGAGCTCGGGCGGCGTATCGCCTTCGAACGCGACGACAAAAACATCGCGGCCCGCAGCCCGCGCGGCCGCGATCAGCCGGACGGGTAAATCGCCCGACCCGGCGAGAATGCCAAGTTTAGGAGCCACTCTCCTCTTTCGGCTGGCAAATCGCGCGCGAGCTGTCGGTCTTGATAAAACGGATGATGTCGCGCACAGCCTCGTTGTCCTGGAACATCTCGTCGACGTCTTCCAGGCGCTCGGCCATGGTGCCTTCGGGTGCGAACAGCATGCGATAGGCGCTGCGCAGGACGTGAATCATCTCGCGTGAAAATCCGCGCCGGCGCAGGCCGACCAGATTAAGCCCGACGAGCCGGGCCCGGTCTCCCATAACCGAGCCGTAGGGAATTACATCGTTCTCGACCCCCGACATGCCGCCGACGATCGCGTGCGCCCCGATGCGGACGAACTGGTGAATCGCGGTAAGGCCGCCGAGAATAGCGAAATCCTCGATCGCGACATGGCCAGCGAGGGTCGCATTGTTCGCCATGATCACGCTGTTGCCGAGCTGGCAATCATGGGCGACATGGGCACCCACCATGAAGAGGCAACCATCGCCCACCTTTGTCAGCATGCCACCGCCTTTGGTGCCCGGGTTCATGGTGACATGCTCGCGGATCACGTTCTTGGCGCCGATTTCGAGCCGCGAGGGCTCGCCGGCGTATTTCAGATCCTGGGGCCGATGGCCGATGGAGGCGAACGGGAATACATGGCAGCCCGGCCCCATGCTCGTTCGCCCGGTCACTACCGCATGGGATTCGACGACCGAGCCTGCCCCCATCTCGACGTCGCCATCGATGATACAATAGGGCCCGATACGGACATCGTCCGCGAGCTGCGCCGCGGGATCGACAATCGCCGTGGGATGAATCTCGGGCATCTAGTCATCCATGATCATTGCGGTGTAGGCAGCCTCGGCGACGACGATGCCCTCGACCGTTGCGACGCCCTTAAATTTCCATACGTTGCGGCGGCGGCGCTGCTTTGTCACGGTTATGCGCATCGTGTCACCCGGAACCACGGGGTGGCGAAATCGGCAGTCCTCGATCGACATGAAATAGACCAGTTTTCCCTCGGCATCAGACCCGAGGGTTACGACCACGAGAACCGCGGCAGCCTGGGCCATGGCCTCGATAATCAGCACGCCGGGCATTACGGCTCGGCATGGAAAATGGCCCTGAAACTGCGGCTCGTTGATCGACACGTTCTTGATTCCCACCGCGCTCACATCGGGCACGATCTCGATCATGCGATCGATCATAAGAAATGGATAGCGGTGCGGAATCTTCTGCTGAATCGTTTCGATATCGATTTCGGCGACCCGCTCGGGCGCCATGGCTGCTGCATCACCCATCTACTTCTTGTCCCCTGTCTTGGTAAGGCGTGATATCGCCACGGTCTGGCGATGCCACTCTCGGATCGGCAGGGCCGGGCTACCGCCCACGGTAACGCCCGGCTCAACATTGCGTATCACGCCCGACTGCGCTGCAACTCTCACGCCGGCCCCGATTCTCAAGTGCCCCGCCACGCCGACCTGGCCTCCAATAAAAACGTAGTTTTGAAACTTCGTGCTTCCCGCAATTCCAGCCAGGGCCGCGATCACGCATCCTGGACCCAATTCGACGTTGTGCGCGATCTGGACGAGATTGTCGATCATGCACCGGTCGCCGATTATGGTATCAGGGCCCGCCCCGCGATCAATCGTCGCATTTGCACCGATCTCGACGTCGTCGCCCACGATGACCCGGCCAAGTTGAGGAATCTTGAGATGCTCGGTGGGATCGGGGGCAAAGCCGAAGCCATCCTGTCCCAACCGGGCGCCCGGGTAGATCCGGCAGCGTTCGCCGATCAGGCTATTATAAATCGAGGCGTTGGCTCCGACGATGCTTTGCGCACCAAGCACCACGCCGCGTGCGATCACCGCGTTGGAGCCGATCCAGCAGCCTGCTCCGATTTCCGCGTTCGCCTGCACGACGGCGCCTGCCTCGATGCAGCAGCCCCCACCGATCCGCGCATCCTCATCAACCGATGCGTCGGGCGAGATACCAGACGGCGGGATCATCGGCGGATAATACGCCTGTGCCGCCAACGCATAAGCTCGGTAGGGTTCTTTCGTGACCAGCAACGCCATCCCTTCGGGCGCCCGCGCAACAAAATCGGGGTGAACGACGCAACCTCCGGCCTTGCTCGCGGCAAATGCCTCGACGTAACGTTTATTGTCGAGAAAACTCAAATCGTCCGCGCCCGCCGTCTCGAGCGGCGCTACATCGACGAGGCTGCGCGCCGGCTCGGCACCCTCCGCCAGCTCCGCACCCGTGCGTTCGGCCAGTTCACCTAGAGAGAACGGCCCTTTTCGATCATGAAAGCGTGGATCCGCCATCAGGCTACTGCTCGGAGAACTGCACCTCGACCCGCGGCAACCGGGCATCCAGCTTCTGCCGAACCTCTTCTGTGATGTTCATGGACGGTGCAGCATAAACCATCGTCGAGGTCGGCAGGACAATCTCATAGCCACGCTGCGCCGCCAGTTCCGAAATGATCGCGAAAACCACCTGCTGAATTTTCCCCATCGCGTTCCCGCGCGCTTTTTCGAGGCGCTGGTTCAAGCCGTTGACCCGATCCCGGACCGCCGCAACCCGCTCGTCCAGCTGACGTAGCTTCTCCTCGTAGGCTTCGGGCGCCAGAATCGACTTCTGAAGTTGCAGTTGGCGGTCCATCTCGACGAGCCCGGCCTCATCCGCGTCTATACTGGCCTGAATCCGATCGTGCAAGGCAAGAAGCTGCTGCTGGGTGCTCTGGTGAGCCAGCGAACTCTGAATGACGCGCTCGTATTCTATGACGGCAAAATTGGTTGTTGCCGCCTGTTGGGCGTGACCCTGCAAGGGAGAGAATGCCATCGTGAGGGCGACGAAACAGGCAAGTGCTAAGCTACGAATAATCATGAAAAAATCTGCCTAAAATATGGTTCCGAAATTGAGACGGAATAGCTCTTCTTCATCGGCATCCTCCTTGACGACCGCCTTGGTCACCTCGAAGCCGACGGGACCGAAAGGAGAAATATAAGAGAACCCGATACCGACACCGACCCGCGGGCTGCCTTCGTCGAAGATATTCGGATCATCCTCATCAACGACTGAAAGGCTGCCGATGTCTGTAAACAGGCTGCCCCGTACCGGAAACTCGGCGGGCAGACCCAGCGGAAAGCCCACGCCGAAGCTGGCAACATAGCGAAAATTACCACCCAACGCGTCACCTGTCGTCAGA
>Ga0302135_10000119_pt1 | contig 45299 bp, 42 predicted proteins | sample CBN3_surface_MG_FD_203119 | JGI IMG/M metagenome (GOLD analysis project Ga0302135, IMG submission 203119) | Marine microbial communities from Western Arctic Ocean, Canada - CBN3_32.1 | ecosystem: Environmental > Aquatic > Marine > Oceanic | place: Canada: Western Arctic Ocean | collected...
GGCGTGGATGTCCTGGGCGCCCAATGGCGATCAAATTGCCTTCTTCGTGCGGGCCGAGAAGTCGCGCACCCTCATTATCCAGAACGTGCTGACCCGCAATATCGATCAGCGGATCGCCCTGTCGACGGTCGACGACCCTGAATCGCCGAGCTTCTCACCGGACGGTCGGCAGGTAGTCTTCGCGGCGCTCAAGGGCGGTGTGGGCGACATCTTCACGGTGGATCTGGCGAGCGGCGAAGTGACGAACCTCACGGAGGATAATTTCGCGGACTCCGGCCCCACGTGGTCGCCCGATGGCAAGTCGCTCATCTACATCGCGCGTGTCAGTGGAAGCGAGAAACTCTTCCGACTCGACGTCGATACCGGTCGAAAGACTCAAGTCACCTTCGGCACCCACGATGACGGGCAAGCTCAGTTTCTCGATGCCGACACCATCGTGTTTCCGTCCACGGCAACCGATCCAGGCCAGGCCATCGACCCTGATGTTGCGAAGAACGGCAACATCTACAACATCTGGACGCTGGGCCTGACATCCGGCGAACTCCGGCAGTTCACCGATGCACTCGGTGCCAACGTCTCACCCGTCGTGCTGAACACCGGCGACACCCAGCAGATTGCGTTCATTACCTACTACAAGGAAACGTGGGAACTCCACTCGCTCGAGCGCCAAGATCCGATCATCACCGCGGCCACGGAGGACTTTGGCTCGCCGGGGCCGATCATCGACTTCCAGGCGCCGCTTTCGCACACGCTGGTAACTGCCAACAAGAAGAAAAAGGGAGCATTCGAGAAACTGTTCCTCGACGGTCGTCCGCCGGTCAACGTCGGCATCACCAGCGGCGGCCAGGTGTTCGGCGGGACGCAGGTCACCTTCAGCGACGTACTGGGCGACAAGCAGTTCAACTTCTACGCCGCGTCAGTGTCCCAGTACCGGACGCTATCGTTCGGCTATACCAACCTAGAACGGCGGTTTCAGTACGCAGTACAAGGCTACTCACAAACAGAGTTCTTCTTCGGCAACCTTGGCGGGCTACTCTACGACCCTCGGTTCTCCGACCTACTCACCCGCGATCTCGCCGTGGCCACCCGTACGGTGCGCGGCGGGACGATGTTCGGAATCTGGCCGTTCAACCGCTACCGCCGAATCGAGATGTTCGGTGGTCTGCTCCACTACAACGAGTCCTACAACGACCCGTTTCTCGAGGAGTCCTCCCGTCAATTTCAACAGCAGGCCTGCAACTGTGACCAGGAGTTGTTTCGCAACGGGCTGACCATTCCGATGGGCGTGAACTTTGTGCAGGAAACAACGATCTTTCGCGACTTCGGCCCGCTCGCGGGCAACACGGTGCAACTCACATATGAGTTCGCCCCGAAGCTGGGTAATTCCCTGTCGTACCAGACAACGGAGGCCGACGCGCGCTACTATCAGCGTCTCGGCGGTTCAGGCGTACTGGCGCTGCGGGCCAAAGGCTTCAGAAGTTGGGGCGACACCCCTGGCTTCATGTACTTCGGCGGCAACTCGGAAATGCGCGGTTACGAGTACCTCGAGTTCCTCGGCCAGCGCGCCTTCTTTCTCAACGCGGAGCTGCGCTTCCCGTTGATCGAGGCGATGTTGACGCCCATCGGCATCCTCGGAGGCATCCGCGGGGTCTTCTTCGCCAATCTTAGCGGCGCGAACTTCGAGGGTCAGTCCTTCACGCTACTTTCACGCGAGGCGGAGGTGCACACACCCGTCACCTTCGACACCGTCACGCTCGCCCCGATCCAGGGCACCCCGCGCAACATCAGCGGGCTGCGGCTGGTCGACGGACGTGCTTCGTACGGCATTGGGCTCGAGACGTTTTTGCTCGGCTACCCGGTGCATTTCGATTGGGCCTGGAAGACGCTCTTCAACAAGGATTGGGAGGACGTCGTCTTCGCCGATTCTGGGGGCAGCCAGGCGTTCAGGAAGCTGAAGTTCTCGGTCTGGATCGGCTACGACTTCTAGCGACAGGCGGTAGTAGGTCCCCCTGCATTCGACGCGAGATTGTATTGGGTTGCTAGTTCCGTCGCAGACGCAGTTCGCTCCTGGCCATGTCCATCGTGACGTGATAGCTGGACAGGAACCGGTAACCGACAATGCCGCCAACCTCGAAGCCAAGAAGCGCGCTCGGCACACGCAGGTTGAGCACCACGAGCGGCATATTGAGAAACTCAAGGTCGTTGAATGCCAAATCGACGCCTGGCATCAAGAATGCGTCCTTGTCCCACCCGGACACGCCGAACACCTTCAACGGAATGTGACGTGCTATGGGCGTATCGAGGGATGCGGCAACCGTTGTGCTAATGGAGATCACCTCGCCCCCGGTGTCTACCACGAAGTTCGCTGGACGCTTATTGTTCAGCATTCCCCGCACCAGAGCCAGCCGGTTTATGCGCATCGGTAGCGTGAAGTCTTCCCGCCCAGACGGCGGAATGCTCTTGCCCATTGTGACAAGCCTGTTGCGGTAGTCGATCGACACCGACAAGCCCAGCGCCAGGGGGGAAAGGCTGTCGTTCTCGCGCTTGGGTAGCCCCGTCAGACCCGGACTCTTGATCAGTACTGGTACATTGCTGACCTTGAGGCTGCCGAGTTCGAGTGTGTCCAGCTTCCCCAACTGCAGGCCCCGCAGGCCGACATCGCCGACGCCGGCGCTGAGGGTGTAGGTGATCGGCCTCACCCCCAGTTTTCGCGCAGTATCCTCGGAGATGTTCGTTTCTTCCGAGCCGGTGTCGAGCACGAATTCCATCGCGCGACCGCCATTGATCTTGCCTTCGACCATGACTTTGCCCTTCACCAGCTTGAAGGGCATCGTGTGTCGCTTCTCTAGCAGCGCCGGATCGATCTCGATCGGCTGCTGGCCTTCGAAGGCGCGAAGAAAGGTCACCTCTGCTCTGGACCACGCCGCCTGACTGTTGTTATTCTTCTTCGGGAGCAGATTGATAAAGTTGGCATAGGCGTTGGCGGCTTCCTGGTACAGGTGCATCCGCTGGTAGATATCACCAATCTGGAAGTGGATCTCACCATCACGTGGCGCCGCAGCCGAAGCCACCTGCGCATGGCTCAAGGCCTCGTCGAGGCGATTCACGGTGGCCAGAGACCTGGCCATGCCGAAGCGGGCTCGCGACGACGTTGGGCTGCGCTCGAAAACATCAGCGTAGAGTTGGTCGGCCTCGTCGAACTGCCCGGAGGCCCACAACGCATCAGCGGAGAGCGTCAGCACATCTACATCGTCAGGAGCATCAAGGCGCAGCTGCGCGGCCTCTTCCCTAGCGAGCGCAAACTCCGCCACCACCAGGGCCGTACGTATCTTGCCCTTGCGAGCTCTCAGGGCGAGCCGGCGATCAGTTGATTTCGTGGCCTTGTCGTAGGCGGCAAGTGCATCCTGGTAACGGGTGTCTTCGAATAGGAGGTTCCCGAGCTGGTACTGCAGTTCGGCATCCGGAGCCGAGATCGCGTCGGCCGCCCGACCTACCAGCGTAACCGCAACGACAAAGGCAGCCGCGACGACAGAAACGCGAAACGTTTGCATCGGCAACTCCTTAGACGTTCAGTGTGTATATGGCTCGATCTGTACGCCGTCGTACATCTCATCAACCCGAATGATCTGTGTTTCCCGGCTGTAGGTGCCGAGCTCGTAGTCCTCACTCATCACCAGTGCCTTTACCGGTTTGGTGGGACAGACCTCGGAACAGAGGCCACAGAAACTGCAGCGCGACAGATTGAAATCGAAATAATCCAGCACCTTGATCTTGTGACCAGGTTCCCGGTGCCCGCCCAACGCAATCAGGTCGTCCGGGCAAACCTTGGCACACTGGTCACACACAATGCATGTCTGAGCACCCGTGGCCGGTTCGACCTGGAGCCGCAGCACCCCACGAAACCTGGGTGAGACCGGTCGCCGCTCTGCTGGATACTGGAAGGTAAAGGCCGGCTGGGGTGTGTACTTGAGCGTTATCCACATCCCCCTCAGCAGATCGAGGAGGAAGAAGCTCTTGAGATACTTGAGCATGATGTGTCCCTGCGCGCGCCCGCGCGCTATCCCCGTTCTTCCACAAGAACCGGCTCGGTCTCGCCAAGCGGGATGACACGGGACTTGCGAAGCACAGTGCCCTCCTTCTTGATCTTGTCCTGCAAACGCATGAGCCCGTACAGGAGCGCCTCCGGACGCGGCGGGCATCCGGACACGTACACGTCAACCGGGACGATCTTGTCGACGCCCTGGAGCACACTGTAGGTTGGAAACGGGCCGCCGGCGTTCGAGCAGCTTCCCATTGACAAGACCCATTTCGGTTCGGGCATCTGATCGTACAGGCGTCGAAGCACCGGCGCCATCTTCTTCGTCACCGTCCCAGCCACGATCAGCAGATCGGCCTGCCGGGGCGAGGCACGAAACACCTCGGCACCGAAACGGGCGATGTCATACCGGGAGGCCGAGGCCGCCATCATCTCGATCGCACAGCAGGCCAAACCGAAGCCCATGGGCCACAGAGCCGAATATCGCGCCCAATTGAGGACCTTGTCGACATTCGTAGTGATGAAGTTGTCCTCGAACTTGTGATCTATGAGTCCCATTCACGCTCCCATACCAGCCGAAATCAGTCTCGCCGTTAACCCTGATAGTACTCCGCATTGACCGAAAGATAGTGCCGCCATTTGCCTGGAATCTCGTCCATCGGAAAGATGGCATCCACCGGACAGGCTGGGAGACAGGCACCACAGTCGATGCATTCGTCCGGATGAATATAGAGCATTTCAACCACAGAAAAGGCCGCCTCGTCCTGTCGGGGGTGAATGCAATCGACAGGACACACGTCCACACAGGCTGTGTCCTTGTTGCCCCAGCAAGGCTCGCAAATGATGTACGCCATCGGCCCGTGACCCGAACAGAGTGTACCGCCGTTCGGGCGCCAGGCGGATCCTCGCCGGACCGGAACGCCGTAGCAGCCAAGGCCCTCGGTCGCGGGCCCGATGACAGGGCCTCGATTCATCTTGTCACCCGACTGACCATGGTGCCGGTGGATAGCGCCGGCCGCCTCAATATGGACATCCTGGAGTCACTGATGAAGGTACTCCTCCACGCCGCCGTTGCCCTGGCGGCCGATGGCGACCCGGCTACCGCCACCGGCCACCGAACCGCCGCGATCCTCTTACAATGGAGCCATGACGGTCGCGCCCCTCGAATTCATTCGACCCAGAGAACCGAAGCCAGCGTGGCTGAAGGTGCGAGCTCCCGGCTCGGACAACTTCCGTCGTCTGAAGGGACTGATGGCCGACTTGAATCTTCATACGGTGTGCGAAGAGGCACACTGCCCGAATATCGGGGAGTGCTGGCACCACGGGACGGCCACGTTTATGATCCTCGGAGATACCTGTACGCGCGCCTGCTCGTATTGCGCCGTGTCGCACGGCAAGCCCGGCGAGGTGGATCAGGCGGAACCTAAGCGCGTGGCTCACGCAGTCGAGACGCTGGCGCTCACCCACGCGGTCATCACGTCGGTAGACCGCGATGACCTCCCGGATGGGGGAGCCTCGATCTTCGCCGAAACGATTCGGCGGACCAGGGCCAGGACGCCGGATTGCCGCATCGAGGTGCTCATCCCAGATTTTCAAGGGAACGCCCGGTCGCTCCAGACCGTCCTCGATGCGGAGCCCGACGTCCTCAACCACAACATCGAGACAGTCCCTCGCCTCTACCGGATGGCTCGCTCGGGTGGCCGCTATCCACGTTCGCTCGAACTGCTCGACCGATCCAGAGTCCATGCGCCGCGCATCGCCACCAAGACGGGCATCATGGTCGGGCTGGGCGAGGAGGTGGCGGAGGTCGCTTCCGTGTTCGACGATCTGCGTCGCGTGGGCGTCTCGATCCTGACGATCGGCCAGTACCTGCGGCCAACTCCGGCCCATGCAGCCATGGTGCGCTACTACCACCCGGACGAATTCTCGGAACTGAAGCATCTGGCACTCGGTAAGGGCTTCGTGCACGTGGAGTCCGGTCCCCTGGTTCGTAGCTCATACCACGCGCACGAGCAGGCCGACGCGTACGAACGCAATCGCGACACCCCCGCCTCGACCTGACGACGCTCGGCGACCTCGGCCGAGCCCAACGTGCGGCCGCCCCTGTGCTTGTTTCGACCGGTGGCTCGGGTTCCCGTGGCGAGACGGGCGGGCGGTGGATCAGGCGGTGTCGTCGCCATCCACGACCGCCCACCGTCGCACGAGTGCCGCTGCCTGGTCGGGCCGATTGCTGATGACTGCATCCACGCCCCAGGCGAGCAATCGGGCCATGTCGTCCTCCTGGTCCACGGTCCACACCTGAACGGGCAGCCCGGCACCGTGGGCATGTCGGACGAAGCGGGGTGACACGACTCGCAGGCGACCCACGCTTTCCGGCACCTGGTATCCCTGGTACGGCGCACGCCTGACCGGCCACGCCGCCCACGAGCGATAGAGCGCCAGCCGCACCTCGGCCTGGTGCGCGCTCGTCGCCATATCGGGCAAAGCGCGCCGGGCCGCCCACAGCGCACTGCTGCCAAAACCAGCCGCGCACACGCGGTGCACGGCGTCGGCGGCCCGGACTACCCGAGCCACTGCCTCGCCTAGCGCTCGGTTGTCATCTTTCATCTCCACGATCACGGGCCGATCGACGTGGCGCGCGAGCACGTCGGCCAGCGTCGGAATTCCCACGCCGGCGCCTCTCAGCGGTAAAGCGCCGTGCTCACTGTAGGACGACGCTGCGTCCAACCGCGCCAGTTCGGCGACCGTGCGGTGGGAAACGGGACCTGTGGCGTTCGTCGTTCTGTCCAGCGTTGCGTCGTGGATGACCACCGGGTGACCGTCTGCCGACATCCTGACGTCAAGTTCGAGACCGTCAGCGCCTGCACGGATGCCCCGGTCGAACCCTTCGATCGTATTCTCCGGGCCAAGAGCACAACCACCGCGGTGCGCGAACACCAAGGGACAGCGTTGATCGAAGAAGCCCATCGTGATAGTTGCTAGAATGCCCTATGAACCTTCACGCCATCGAGACGCTCGGTGACCTCCGCCGAGGCATCGAGGCCGGGACCATTCCCCACCGAAGCGTACATCAGGAAGTTCGCGAAAACCTTATCGCAAGGATCCGGTCTGGCGAACCACTCTTTACCAGTATCGTCGGCTACAACGACACTGTCATTCCGCAACTCATCAACGCCTTGCTCTCGCAGCACAACTTCATTCTCCTTGGTCTGCGCGGCCAAGCGAAGACCCGGCTCCTCCGGGCGCTGACTACGCTCCTCGACGAATACGTCCCCGTGATGCCGGGGTGCGAGATCAACGACGACCCGTTGGCTCCGATCTGCGGCGCGTGCCGCGCTCGCATCATCGCCGACGGCGACGCAACCTCGATCGCCTGGCTCGGCCGCGACGCTCGATACGTCGAAAAACTCGCCACGCCCGACGTGACGATTGCCGACATGGTGGGTGACATCGACCCGATCAAGGCGGCCCGGTCGGGCCTCCAGCTCTCAAGTGAGCTGACCATGCACTACGGTCTACTGCCGCGAGCCAACCGAGGCATCTTCGCCATCAACGAGCTCCCGGACCTTGCGGGCAAGATCCAGGTCGGCCTCTTCAATGTTCTCCAGGAGGGCGACGTCCAGATCAAGGGTTATCCCATCCGGTTGCCACTTGATGTGCTGGTAGCCTTCACGGCCAACCCGGAAGACTACACGGCCAGGGGCAAGATCATCACTCCGCTCAAGGACCGCATCGGGTCGGAGATCCGCACGCATTACCCGGTTGAGCGCGAACTCGCGATGGCCATCACCGCGCAAGAGGCCTGGCTCGTGCGTAGCGGTCAGGGGCCTACGGTCGAGGTGCCCGGATTCGTGGCGGAGGTCGTTGAGGAGATCGCATTCCAGGCACGGCAGGACCGCCGCATCGACAAACGCTCTGGCGTGAGTCAGCGACTGCCAATCTCGACACTGGAGAACGTGGCGTCCAACGCCGAACGCCGGGCGCTCATATGCCGCGATGACATGGCAGTGGCGCGCGTAACCGACGTCTACGCTGCCGCACCATCCATCACGGGCAAGTTCGAGATGGAATACGAGGGGGAGCTAAAGGGCGCCGAGAGCGTAGCCCGCGACCTCATCCGAGCCGCCGTAGCGACCGTCGCCGACGGGTGCTTCTCGCATCTCGACACACGGCAGGTCATCGAGTGGTTCGACCTGGGCGGCAGCCTACAGCTCTCCGATGCGATGCCAGCAAGTGATGTGGTCGCCTGCGCGAGCGAGGTCCAGGGGCTGGTGGAACTGGCCGTCGCGGCCGGCTTACCGGCCGATGCCTCGACACCGCTCGTCGCCGCGGGCGTCGACTTCGTGCTCGAAGGACTGTACGCCCTGAAGAAGCTCAATCGCAGTGACGACAAGGGCTTCCACGCCACCGAACAACCGCAGCGCAGGCCGATGCGGACGGAGCCCTCCGTCGAGGACGCACCGCCACCAAGCGGTAAGAAAAATTATTACAACTGATGAAGTTCCGGTACACGAAATACACCGGCGATTTGCTCGACGAGATCGACTTCGACGACCTCGTCTCGAAACTGTCGAACCTCCTCCTCTCGAGTGGATTCAGCAATCCCTGGGGCGACCCGTCGTCGGGCGAGGACGACCGCACCATGGAGGCCCTGCACGACGCGATACTCGAGGCGCTCTTCAGCGACGGCGTGCTTTCAGAAGAGGCCCTGGATCGCCTCATGGGCGACGCCGCCGACGCCGACCAGGAGAAGGCCCGGCAGCAGATCGAGGATCTCATCCAGCAGATCATCGATCGAATGATGGAAGAGGCCTTCGTGACCGCCGCACCAGACCTCGAGATTGAGCAAGAGCACCGGCGCGGCGCTGGGGACCAGGGTGAGGATTCCGGGGCGGCTAGTTTCGAAGTCACGGACAAGGCGCTCGACTTTCTCGGCTTTCGAGCCCTGCGTGATCTGCTCGGATCGATGGGGCGCAGCCACGCGGGTCGCCACGACACGCACGACCTCTCCACTGGCGTGGAGACCGCCGCGGCGTCGAAGCCCTATGAATTCGGTGACGCCTTAAACATTGATCCGAGCGGCACCATTCTCAACGCGGTGCGACGGCTGCATGCCGCCGGCCGGCCGGCCGCCGCGGGGCAGGGCACGACCGCCATCGACGTCGACTATCCGGACCTGATGGTGGCGCAGAGCGAGCACCAGAGCTCCTGCGCAACGGTCATCATGCTCGACTGCAGTCACAGCATGATCCTGTACGGGGAGGACCGGTTCACACCAGCCAAACGCGTCGCCCTCGCGCTGTCCCACCTCATTCGGACGCAGTATCCTGGCGACACGCTCAACGCGGTGCTCTTTCACGACTCCGCCGAAGAGATTCCGCTGAAGCAACTCGGGCGGGTGCGCGTCGGGCCGTACTACACGAACACTCGGGCTGGGCTCCGCCTGGCACGGCGGATCCTCGAGCGCCAGCGGAAGGACATGCGCCAGATCATCATGATCACCGACGGCAAGCCGTCGGCGATCACACGGGCTGACGGACAGATCTACAAGAACGCCTTCGGGCTCGACCCTTATATCGTCGCAGAGACGTTCGCGGAGGTCTCAAGCTGCCAAAAGGCTGGGATCATGATCAACACCTTTATGCTGGCGCAGAATCACGACCTCATGGCGTTCGTCCGGCGCGTCGCCGCGATGTGCCGCGGCAAAGCCTATTTCACGACGCCCTTCACGCTTGGACAGTACGTCCTCATGGACTACATGGACCGGAAGACCCGAATGGTCCACTGATGCTGCCGCCGGAGATTCCGCTCTTTCCGCTACCCCAGACAGTTCTCTTCCCCAGCGTGTTCCTGCACCTGCATATCTTCGAAGCGCGCTACAGGACCATGGTGGATACTGCGCTCGAGGGCGATCGGCTCATCGGCATGGTCCTGCTTCAGCCAGGTTTCAAGGCAGACTACGAAGGTTGCCCACCGGTCTACCAGATCGGGTGCGCTGGCGTCATCACACACGCGGAACGGCTGTCCGACGGCCGTTTCAATATCGCACTGCGCGGTATCGACAAGTTTCGAGTCATGCAGGAGAATCCGAGGAAAACATACCGGATGGCGCGCGTCGAGGCATTGGACGAAATACTCGACGACAAGGATCGGGCGACGCTGCGACAGCAGCGCCAGCGACTGGAGGCTGTGCTCGCGGCGACCATGGAACGTGCCGGCTCCGAGCCCCGCTTTCCTCCAGCGATCGCCGACGAGGATCTGGTCAACGCCCTCGCACAATACCTGGACCTCGATCCGATCGAACGGCAAGCGCTACTCGAACGCGACGGAGTGCTGTCTCGCTGTCAGGGACTGATCGAACTGCTGCAGATGAAGCTCATGGCTGCGCCCGGCGCGTGGGCTAGCAGCGTCGCTCACTAGCAGCCTGCCTCGTAACCATCGGCTCGTTCCTCAGTCTCGGCCCGCTGCTTCCAGTCGTTCAGCCAGCACTGCGATGATCTTCTCGCCGTGAAACCGCCCGTTCTCGATGAACACCGTGCCCGTGTACTGCCCCGCGATCGCTCCGCCCGCCACGAACAGGTTCGGCACGTTGGTCTCGAACGTCTCCGGGGCATACTCGGGCACGAGCGTCTCCACGTCGCAACGAACGCCCGCGCGTCGCATCAACTCGACGTCCGCCCGATAACCGGTTAGCAGGAACACCTGTTCCGCCGGCAGTAGTTCGCATCCCCCTGGTCCTTCGACGGTAACCCCGGCCGGCGTGATCTCGACGACTCGTGACTCAAGGCGCGACGCGATCGACCCCTCCTTGAGCCGGTTCTCGATGTCGGGCTTGACCCAGTACTTAATCGATTCGCCGAGCGCGGCGTGGCGGTGCACCAGCGTCACGTGGGCGCCCGCGCGGTACAGGTCCAGCGCCGCCTCTGCCGCCGAATTCTTGCCGCCGACGATCACCACGCGTTTGCGATAGTACGGGTGGGATTCGGTGTAGTAGTGGGAAACGTGCGGCAGGTCCTCTCCGGGAACGCCCAGCAGGTGAGGAATATCGTAGTACCCGATCGCAAGAACGACCGCCCTTGCCTGCCATACCCTCGCGCTACCCCGACTGCCTGCAGTCGTCACGACGAACGTACCGTCCACCTCTCGCTCGATGGCAGTCACCCGTTCGTTAAACGCGATCCGGAGCCCGTAGGTGTCGACCACCCGTCGGTAGTATCGGAGCGCCTCGAGGCGGGTCGGCTTGTCGTAGGGAGTGACGAGTGGCAGGCCTCCGATCTCCAGCAATTCCGGCGTCGTGAAGAACACCATTTGCGGAGGGAAATTGAAGATTGAATTGACCAACGCCCCCTTCTCGATCAGCGCATACTCAAGCCCGCGCTGGGTGGCAGCGATGGCGGCGGCCAAGCCGGATGGGCCGGCGCCCACGATCAGAACGTCTCGAATCATTCGTACCGTTCTATCAGATTGTGGGCCCCGGCTTCGAGAACCCGCCTACTTCTTCGTGCCTGTGCCATCCATCATGAACTGGCCGTCCGCGATACTGAAATTGACTGTCAGCCCGTCACCGTCCGGCGTGAGCGTCACCGTCGCGGGAACTAGCATCCCTTGCGCATCTAACTCAAAATTCAGCACCAAATTATCCATGACCTTGGAGATGTCAGTAACTTTGCTCATGGGCAAAGGTCCCCCGCCAAGCTCTCCGACGACCCCCTCACCCTCTGTCGTCAAGATGAGATCAATGTCGAGAGGCCCCATCGGACTTTCCAGGCTCAGCGCCCATGTCCCGATGAACGTCGCGGCGTCGCCGGCCGTTGCGGGCGACTGCGCTCTGGCGACCATGGGAGTAATTAGCAACGCCGTGACAACCAACGCGGCCGCGACTCGAACTCGTGAAAACATGGGGGACACTTCTTAAATCCAGCTCCGGCGAAATGCCGAGCGGCCTAGCAGCCCGCGAGTGCAACAGTTGTGCGTCCCACCCGCAACGAGCCAGACTCCGGCGCTCGTCATATGCAACGGGACCGCTATTACCCACAAACTGCAAAGATCTTACTATCATCACCGTCCGTTGCTCCGTGCGCCATAGCCAACCACCGCTGTCCCCTTCACCTAGCCAGCCAGCCAACTGACCCTGCTTTTTGGCCAAACTACTGGACAATAGCCCACAAGTCGCGTTGCGGCGGCTATGATGAAACCGTTTTATTGGTGGGAGTCCGCCCATCCGGGGCCAATGTTGGCCATGAGGAGTTCAGACGCATGCATCCGCCCTTCAAGTACGTTGAAAAAGGATTGTCGCTGGCCGCCAACAGCGTGTGGTACGGGTTCGTAGCCGCGAACAAGATTCGGCAGAATCCGGCGTTCACTCCGGCGTGGTCTGACAAACCGATCCTGAAATCGTACCAGAAGACCAAGCCACCACTCGGATGGCCACGGGAGACCGACTCGCTCTGCCCGACGTGCACGCGAGAAGCGCGCCAATCCATCATCGACGGCAAACAGGACGTCAGCGTGCTGCTGAACGAGAAGGTTGGCGAGATCAAGGCCACGATCCTCGAACGCGACGGCAAGATCCTCATGGTCAAGGACTGTCCAATCCACGGCCATTTCGAGGACGTGATGGCGATGGATACGGCCTTTTTCAAGCACCTCGAAGAGGTCTTCCCAGGCCGCGATATCGGCGCTCACAACGACGAAAAACTCCACAACCACGGCAGCTCCACGATCAAGCACGGTCGCGGGTCGGTGCTCACGGTCGACCTCACCAATCGTTGCAACATGATGTGCGACCCCTGCTTCATGGATGCCAATCAGGTGGGATTCGTCCACGAACTGACGTGGGAAGACATCAAGCAAGTACTCGACAACGCAATCACGATCAAACCGAAGCGGCAGATGTCGGTGCAATTCTCTGGCGGTGAGCCCACGATGTCGCCGTACTTCCTGGACGCTGTGCGCTACGCACGCAAGGTCGGCTACAGCAGCGTCCAGGCCGCCACCAACGGTATCGAGTTCGCCAAGAGCGTGGAGTTTGCGAAGCAAGCGGCTGAAGCTGGCCTGCGCTATGCCTACCTGCAATTCGACGGCATTGGCAACGCGGCAAACTCTCACCGTCGCGTCGGCAACCTCTTCGACGTGAAGCTCAAGGCGATCGAGAACATGCACGCGGCTGGCGTCGACATCGTGCCAGTCGTCACCATCATCAACGGCGTCAACAACGAACAGGTCGGCCGCATCATCGAGTTCGCGCTCGACAATCCAAAGACGATTAACTTCCTGTCGTTTCAGCCGGTCTCCTTCACGGGTCGAGACGAGGAGATCACGGTGGAGCGCCGCGAGGCGCAACGCTACACGCTGTCGCACCTGGCACACGACGTCAAGAACCAGACCGGCCTCGGCGAGCCGATTCGTGACTGGTTCCCCATCTCGTTCATGGGAACATTTACCGACTGGGCGGATGTCGTGCACGGGCCCGAGACGCCCTGGGGCAACCTGACGTGCGGCTGCCACCCGAACTGTGGCATCGGCATGGCACTGATGATCGACAAGGAAACGAAGGAGGCCGTGCCAGTGACGGCGTTCCTCAGGGCGAAGCGCCTGGCCACGGACGTGGCCAAGGTCAACGACGCAGGGCGTGGCAAGTTCTTGTCGATCGTAGGCATGACGCTCGCGTTGCTTCGCAACTACGATTCGTTCAAGGCGCCTACCCACTTCCGGCTCATGGATCTGCTGAAGAAGTTCGATAAGACCTTCGGCGCCACCGGCAAGGACTACGGCAAGGTGAGCGGTGACCGCACGATGGACGACATCAAAAAGCGACGTGCGGATCGTTGGAACTTCCTGTTCATCGCCGGAATGTGGTTCCAGGATCTGTTCAACTATGACTTCCGAAGAACCGAGATGTGCATCATCCCGTATGCCACGCAACAGGGTGAGATTTCCTTCTGCGCGTACAACACGGGCGTCGGGTGGCGGAACATCATTGAGAAGATGCATATGACAGCGTCGCTCACCAAGTGGTACGACGAGCACGGGCGGCACGAGATCTTCGCCGGTGGCAAGGCGGTACCGCTAGATGCCGCAAACCACTCGTTGGTGCTCAACGCCGAAGCGGTGGCTGCCGGCATCCAGACGGACCTCGATGAGCAGGGCATTGCGAAGACTGCGCGCGACGAACAACTGGCGGCCAGGACCAAGTCGAAGATGACACCGGAAGAGCTTGCCCATAACCAGGAAATGGAGAAGCTGTACCGGAAGGAAGTACTCAAGGAACAGCCCACTCTCCAGATCCAGGGTCTCGGCGGGCGACCGAAACCACAGGGCGCGGTCCAGCCGGTAGCACAGAACAAGACGGTCTAGCAGCGGCACATCCGGTATCGATCTGAGACCGCTTCGCAATCGGGGCCGGCGACACCGCCGGCCCTTTTCTTTTGCACGTAAGATGTGTCGGTGCAACTCGCCGAGAAAACCGTGCTCGTGAGCGGCGGCGCGTCAGGCCTCGGAGCCGCGACGACTGAAATGGTGGCCGCCTCCGGCGGCAACGCCGTCATCCTGGATGTCAATGATGCAGCCGGCACTGCGCTCGCCTCTCGGCTCGGTGACCGGGTCAGATTCGTGCACGCGGACGTCACGAGTGACGCAGGGATGCAGCGTGGAATCGAGGCAAGTCTCGCCGCGTTCGGCGCGATTCACGGTGCCGTCTGCGCCGCTGGTATCGCGGTGGCCGAGAGAGTGCTCGGCAAAGACGGACCACAACCGCTCGCTCACTTCGCGCGCACGATTCACATCAATCTCTTGGGCACGTTCAACCTGATCCGGCTGGCGGTGGCGGCAATGGCCGAGAACGGCCCAAACGAGGCTGGCGAACGGGGCGTCGTCGTCGCCACGGCGTCGGTCTCAGCGTACGAGGGACAGATCGGGCAAGCCGCGTACGCGGCCTCGAAGGGTGGAATCGTCGGCATGACGCTACCGCTTGCCAGGGAGTTTGCCCGCATCGGCGTACGGGTGATGACCATTGCGCCCGGCACATTTGACACGCCGCTAATGGCCGGGCTGCCTGAAACTGCGCGGCACTCACTGGCACAGCAAGTGCCGTTTCCTCCACGGCTCGGTCGGCCGGCTGAATACGCCTCGCTCGTGCGACACATCTTCGAGAACGAGATGCTCAATGGCGAAGTCATCAGGCTGGACGGTGCCATCCGGATGACGCCCAAGTGAACCGATGTTGATTGCATTGTCGGCCGCGCTCGCGGGGGTGATGCACGTGCTCTCCGGCCCAGACCATCTTGCGGCCATCGCCCCGCTTTCCAGCGGGGGCCGGCGACGAGGATGGGTGGCCGGCTGGACATGGGGGCTCGGCCACTCGTCAGGGGTTGTTGTCGTCGGAGTGCTGGCGATCATGTTCCGCGACCTCCTTCCCCCCGTCGGCCTTGTCTCCGCATGGGGTGAACGTGCCGTCGGCGGAGCGTTAATTGCCCTCGGTTTCTGGGCGCTGGTTCGCGTCTTTGCGGTGCGCGAAGCTCCCCACCTTCACAACGGCGTGGCCCATTCCCATCCGCATGTGGGAAGAGGACCTGCGTTCTTTACGCGTCTCGGCCACGCGCACGCTGCGTTCCTGGTTGGCGTACTGCACGGCGTGGCAGGCACGTCTCACTTCCTCGGAGTGCTACCGGCGCTCGCCCTTCCGACGCGAATTGCCGCACTCACGTATGTGCTCGTGTTCGGAATGGCGAGTATCGCGGCCATGACGGCGTTCGCGGCAGTCGTCGGCATCATGGCGGATCGTGCCGCCGTCCATGGCGCGTCCGCCCATCGGCTCGTCGTGATGACTGGCGCCGCCGTGGCGATCGTCGTTGGTAGCGTCTGGGTCATCGGCGCGTCTGGTTCGTAGGAACGAACACCAGGGGTTCCCGAGGAGCGGTGCTCGCGGGGCTCGTGTGTACGTTCTGGGTCGTCGGCGAGTAATGGTCCGACCGGCATGGAGCGGGTGAGTTTAACCACGAGATCGCCACCACGCAGGAAGCGACCAGGGCCGCGTCGGTCAAGGACATCCTCGGATGCTGCCAGTCCCGCCACGCAGCACATCTAAAAGAAGCTCCCGAGGGTGACTTCACGATCAAGTAGAGGCGTCAACCGCCTTTAGCAAGCTGTACAGCACGTCGGAGACCGGCGTGGGTACACCTGCCGCGCGTCCCAGTCGAATCACCGCTCCCACCAGCGCCTCGGTTTCCATTCGACGACCGCGCGAACGGTCCACGACCATCGAAGTCGTGATCGGCAGGAGACGCGCCGTCTCGTCCAGTGAGGCCTCGACATCGGCATCGGTAAGGGGCACGCCCTCGGCGCGGGCAACGGCCGCCACCTCCTGCATCAAATCACGGATCGCTGCGCGCGTCTCGGGCACGCCAAGCAGCGTCACTGAGGTCTGAGAGGTAAGAGCGGACACCGCATTGAACGCTGAATTCCACATGAGTTTGCGCCAACGCGCCAGGTCGATGTCGTCAACGAGGCGCGCCTGCAGTCCTGGTGCACCAAGGCACTCGGCGACTGCCGCCGCGCGGTCCTCCGGCACACCATGGGGGTTCCCGAGCAGTAGCAGCCCACGGGCAGCGTGATCCACAACTCCGGGTGCCTCGATTGACACGCTGACGTAGACGACGCTGCTCAGAACGCGCGTCCCGCCGAGTCGGCCCACGAGCCTCGTGTCCGCCTCGATCCCGTTCTGTAGGCCGACAAAGACGGTGCGAGGATCATCGAGCGCGGCAAGGTCGTCCAGAATCGCCTGGGTTTGATGGTCCTTCACGCACACGAGCACAAGGTCCACTTGACCCATCACTGCCGCCGTCTCGCCAGCCTTGACGGGGCCGAGGGTCACGTTGCCAAGCGATTGCGAGCGAATCCGGATGCCGGACGTCTGCAGCGCGCGCAACTGCTCGCCGCGGGCCACGAACCGGATGTCGTGGCCAGCTCTGGCGAGCAGCCCTCCCCAGAAGCAGCCCACCGCCCCGGCGCCGTACACGAGGACCGCCATCCGAGGCACTGCGACGCCGTTGTCAGGGGAGGCGCTGACCATGGCGGCGTCTAGCAGCGTAGTGCCAGTCCGCTAGCGACTTCGGTAGGCGAGTTGGATGTTGCTGACGATCGCGATCGGACGGCCGGGGGTCGTGAAGCTGTCCGGGGCCGTAGCGTCCGGCCTGATCACACTGAGTTTCTCGCCGAGAATGCTCACCTGCTCCTCCTCCGCGGGAATCACCACCGTGATCGACACCGTGCCCGTCGGAGCGACGCCTTTCACGCCGCCTGGGCCGGCGCCTCCGCCAACCCGGTCCACCAGGTCGGCTGCCGTCCTGAACTCGCTCTGGATGACCGCACGATCCAGGAGCGTGTTGTCGGCCGTCAGCACCCCGACCGTGGCCGTATATCGCCGGTAGGCACCCCCGGACTTCACCAAGTCCTCCGAGTAGGTGTGCCGGTTGTGCAGGTCGAACGTCAGCGTCACGGGCCCACGGTGAGGCGGGAGTGGCACGATGACGCCGCCGGCCTGGTCACGGCCAGTCAAGACGTCGCAGAACGACAGCCCTGTGGCGACGCCGGCGCCGAGCGTGGATGGGCACTCGACCTCTGCCGGCACCGGCTCCTGGGCTGACCGACGACGAGCCTGGCCGTCCACCGTCAGGCTGAGGGCGCTGACAGCCACAATTACGAGGATCGGCGCAGCGCTATTCATCGACACAATCGGGTCCGGTCCCCTGCGAGGCGCCCCTCTGAACATAGCTACCACGCCGGATCAGTTCCAGGAACTCGGAGCGGGTCCTGTGGTTCTCACGGAATGTCCCCAGCATGGCGCTGGTCACGGCAAAGGAATTCTGCTTCTCGACTCCGCGCATCGACATGCAAAGGTGTGTTGCCTCTACAACGACGGCGACGCCTAGTGGGTCAATGGCCTCGCGAATCGTTTCCGCGATCTGATTGGTCATCCGCTCCTGGATCTGGAGGCGACGAGCGAACATGTCAACAAGCCTCGGGATCTTGCTGAGACCGATGACTCGACCGTTCGGAATGTAGGCAACGTGGCACTTGCCGAAGAACGGCAGCAAATGATGCTCGCACAGGCTGTAGAAGTCCACATCCTTGACGATCACCATCTCGCTGTAGTCGACCGTAAAGAGCGCGCCGTTGATTACGTCAGCGACGACCGCGTCATAGCCGCTGGTCAAGAACGTCAGCGCCTTCTCCACCCGTTCCGGGGTGCGCACCAGCCCTTCTCTGTCTGGGTCTTCTTTCAGTTCGATGAGTAGCTTCCGAACAAGGCCCTTCACGCCACAATTGTAGCCTGGGTCCAGCCGAGCCTTCCGTGCCCCTAGTGTCAAGACCATATGTCCTTGTTAAGAAACGCTTTAGATGGCACTAATACGAGCAGAGTTTATCTTCAAGACTATGCGTAGCTTCTAAGCCACTGATTAGAAGTCGATTGTCGTCTCGATTTGGGTCGTACGAGAAAGTCGTGTACGCCACTCAGTCGAAGCTAGAACGGTCATTCGGCAAGTCGGGTCGTGCGCACATGAGCTCGTGCTTTAAACGGAGTGAAAGCAGATGATCACTGGTGCAAGGAAGTAACGTGATCAAACGGAGCCGCCGACTCTTTGCCGCGCTGGTGTCGATATTCAGCCTAACTGTCGGAGCAACCGCATACGCACAGGACGTGCAGACGGCCGAGGCGACAGGGCGGGTGGCGGACGTGAACAGTCGAGAACTACTGTGCCGGATGGGTTGGGGAAACGCCAGAGGAGCCGGTCGTCGGCACAGCCGTGGGATATGACGGTAGCGATCCGATGAGCGAGGCAGCACTCGCGGGAACAGCGAAGGACAGCGATACTGCAGTCCCCTGCGTGGTCAGTTGGACGGAATTCACGATCTCCGTCACGCCAGGCATCGCACCAGCCTGAAGTTTCGCCAGCGCGACGAAGCCCTGCACAACGTCTCGCAGGTTCGCCGCCCCCTCTGCATCTGCGGCTTCCACCTGGATGGCACCATCCAGCGCATCGGTGACGCGGCCGGACGCCGAAAACCAGCCCCAGTCAAGAGAGGACAACTGTCCAGCGGTGTCCTGCGGCAACCCGACTTGATTCGCCAGGGCACCGAACCGTCCGACCGCCCATGCATGTCCCCCGATTACGCCACCGACGAGTCTCATGACCTCATCGTTGGCGGTCAGCGCCTCGCCGCCCTCGGCCAGATCGATCGCCTGGTGAATGGCCCTTATCGATCCCAGGCCCAGTAGGCCCGGCTCCATAAAGGCTACTGCCGTCTCCTCCTGTCCGGGGCCGATGTACTGCACCAGGCGCCGGCCCTGATACTCCGAGGGGCGCCCACCACTCTCGCGAACGACCTGCTGCTCGATCCGAGTCTCGTCTAAGCGGCCTCTCACCAATACCAGCAACTCACCCAGCCCGGAACCTGAGGGAATACCTCCCGCGCTCACCAGGACGGAATCGATCTCGGTTTCCAGGTCGAGACCGAGCTGGCCCAGAACCTCGTCTGCGTCCTGCTCTCCGGACGGCTGACCACGCCATGCCTGGTGGAACTCAGACTGCATCCATGCCCGAACGTCTACAAAGGCCACAAGCCGCGCGTCTACGGGGATGAATCCAAGCTCCGAGGGTTCCTTTGCCACGGCACCGGCTAGGGCAGATGAACCAGAATAAGATACGACCAGTCCCGTGGCCACGCCGAGCACAATTACGCCGCCGGCCAGCCAGAGAAACAGGCGAGTGTTTTTCGTCATCCTAGGGGCCCCCCTGGAAGATGATACGGAACCGCTCGGGCCAGGTTCCTCCCCTTACTGATCCAGCACGTAATCTCGCCGCCCGACGGTCCGAACGGCAAGGGCCAGACACACGGCGAGAACGACACATAGCCACAATACCGCCGACGCCGGAGCCATTATCTCGCGAACCACCAACTGTGGAAGAAAGGTCGCATCGGACCGCGGCACCGCGTGGGGCACGAGCGACTGGACGTAGAACGCCACGCTCGCCCGCTTCAGGTAGCCGGGGAGCAGTAGCACGATGGGTTCCCAGCCGAACACGAACACGAGACCCGCAACGATCGACCGACGCACGACCACCCCGACCAGTCCGAACAATGCGCCGTAGGTCGCCAGGCCGATGACAACGATGCCGAAATCGAGCATGAGCTGAGGAAAAGAGGCAGCAACGGCAGAGACCGGCACGATGGCGAAATATGTGAGCATCAGTGATGGCAGCACCACCGACGTTGTGCACACCAGGTAGGCGAGGTACTTCCCGATGAGCACGGAGCCTCGCGGAATCGGCCGCGTGAACAGGTAGACAATCGTGCGGTCCTCGACCTCGTCGGCAATGAGACCAGTGCCAAGAAACACCCCGAAGACCGGCACGATGAATCGCACGTAGGCCGCCCAGACCATGGTGCCGAACAGCCCGGTTCCGACGAGCGTCTCGCTACCGGCGAGATGCAGCGGCGTACCGCGAGCCTCGGCCACACGGGCGACTAGAGCAATGACGACGGGGACGGCCGAGAGCAGTGCCAAGAACAGCATGCGCTTGGACCAGAGCAGCGAGCCCACCGAGAACCCAAATACCCGGAGAGTTGACTCGGCGAAGCCCAGGCCCCTGGATCTGCGGATCATGCCTTCACCAAATAGTTGAAGACGGCTTGAAGATTGTCATCCGGAGACGAGAGCTCCTCGATCTCGCCACAGTCGCCTTCGGCGGCCCGCTCGGTCACCCAGTCGTAAAGTTCGTCCGGGCGAGCGGTTTCAATCGTCACCGCGTCGCCGTCGAACCGAAGACTGATCACATCCCTGTCCAACAGCAATCGGCGCGCCAGAGCCCCGGGGTCCCGGGCCTTGATGAAGACCCGGTGGGGATGGGTATCGATGAGCGACCGGATCTGACGCACGTCTCCGTCGGCCAAGATTCGGCCCTGATTCATCAGCAGGATATTCCCCGTCATCGCCTCTACTTCGTGAAGCATGTGACTGGACAACACCACACTGTGCCCGGCGCGTGCCCACTCACGCACCATCTCCATGGTCGTGCGTCGGCCGATGGGGTCCATGCCGGCCAATGGTTCATCCAGGATGAGCAGTTCCGGATTATGGGCAATGGCCTGGGCGAGCTTGACGCGCTGGCGCATGCCGCGACTGTAGGCGCCGATTTTCCGCCCAGCCACATCAGTGAGGCCCACTGCCTCGATGGCCCGCTCGGTTGCCTCACGTGCGGCGGTCGGCGTGAGACCGTGAAGCCCGACCAAGGTGGACACCCATTCGAACCCCGTCATCGTCTCGTAAAACGCATCCTGTTCAGGACAGAAACCGATGCGATTGTAAATACCTGGATTGTCATTCGCCGGTTCGCCCAGGACGCGCACAGCACCTGTGCTCGGCCGCAACTGGCCGGTCATCAGCTTCATGAAGGTTGACTTGCCGGCTCCGCTCGGACCGAGCAACCCCGTGATTCCAGGCGGCACGCGCGCCGAGACGTCATTGAGAGCCGACACCTGGCCGTACCACTTCGACACATGGTCAGCCGAAATCACTGGCGTCGCGTCGCTCACGACGACACCACATCGACAGCACATACGGTTCTCCGGAGCACCACCAGCGAAACGAGCACGATAGCCGCGAGCGCTACCGCCGCCAAGGCGATCGGAGCGGACGATGGTGTCTGGATACGAAAGATGGCGTCGCCGACTGCGGCCAGCGCATGCTCCGGCGAGAGCCACGACCACCAGCCACGACCAGTCTCGGCCCCGAGTGCGGTCGCCAGTCCTCCGCTGAACAGCACGACTCCGGCGTAGAGGACCGACACGAAGCGTCGGCTACTCGACAACGACGAAAGCGCGAGCATCGGCAATGCCGCGACCAGTGCCTCTATGACTGAGAAGACCATGATCGCAGGTCCCAGGTGTGAATTCGTGAGTAGGAAGGCGTCGCCGGTGAGTGTTACCTGCCACAGGAGCAACGCCATCGCAGGTAGCCATGTGACGGCGAGTAGCAACACCACGAGAATGACGCTCTTGCCAACCACGTACTCGGAACGGGTCACCGGCTTGGACAGGTAGAGCTGAAGCGCATTGGCATGCCGATCGTCGGCAATAAGCCCTGCGCCGGCGTACACAGTGACAAAGAACATAAAAGTGGACTGCTGAGCGATGAACGTCCTGAATGTCTCGACCGTGGGCGCAAGGAATCCGACCTGCTGGAAGTTCGCCGAGGCGTAGATCTGGACCGCGCGCACGAGAAACGGTGCCCACGCCAAGAGCAACAGCCCGACGAACCGTCGATCCAGCAGCGCGGACGCGAGGCCGGTCCTGGCAATCACCCACCACCCTCGGCACGGTGGTAACCGGAGACCGCCGTAGCGCCGGTATGTCTGCTCGTAGATGGGCATTGAATATCGAAACTGACTCGTCCTAGCGAGGCGCCCCAACGGCGCGGGCGAACGCATCCTCGAGCGTCGGCACGCTCGGTCGCAGGTGTCGAACCTGAAGACGGGCAGCGGCTGCCACCTGAAACAAATCCCTCGCGGTGCCACCGGCCGGCAGCGTCACTCGCAGTGCGCCGTCGCCGGCCTCGTTGCAGTCGATGCCCGCCTCCTGAAGCGCCGTGAGCATGCGGCCGCTATCGCTCTTGACCCGCATCTCGAACACGCCGGCGCCGTGGCCTGTGAGCGTCGCGATCGCTGCGTGCGCAGCCACACGACCCCTGTCGAGCATCACGACATGGTCGCAGGCGTACTCGATATCCGGCAGCACGTGGGATGACATAATCAGGCTCACCCCCTTTGCACGTCCCAGATCCCGGATGAGATCGAGCATCTCATCGCGCCCTCCAGGGTCCATCCCGCTAGTCGGCTCATCCAACAAGAGCAGGTCAGGGTCATGCACGAGCGCCTGGGCCAACTTCGCCCGCTGCTTCATCCCGACCGAGTACGTCTCGAGCTTCCTGTACCGCGCCTCACCGAGGCCGACGTAGTACAGCACCTCGTGCGCACGCTGCATGGCGTCGGAAGACGGGAGACCGGATAGCTCCCCGCAATACGCCACGAACGACACCGCGGTCATCCCCGGGACGTGAGCATCGCGCTCGGGCATGTAGCCGACCCGGCTGCGGATCTCGCGTGCCGCCTCGGCCACGTCAAGACCCATTACTCGCATTGTGCCGCTATCGGATCGCACGAGCCCCAGTAGCGACCGCAGCATCGTGCTCTTACCTGCGCCGTTCGGTCCGAGCAATCCTACGGTGCCGCGCTCGAAGGTGACGCTCACGTCCCGCAACGCGGGCGTGCCGCCGTAATGGACCGTGACTCGATCGAGCTCCGCAGTCGGGTTCGCAAGCCGCTCAGGCGTCACCAGATCACTCAACATTTACCGCGCCAGACAGCGAGAATCCTCGGTGAATCACTGACAGGGCCTTGGGCGTCAACGCGTACTGTTCAAGTTCTTCTGGGAGTGTGAGTCTGGCAGCATCGACGTCTGAACCGGCTTGTAGGGTGCCCCCGACCGGCCGGCACAGATAGTCCACCAGCACGAAGTGGTAGCGGACCTTCCGCTCGTCGTCGAGCATGATCCGGTCGAACACTTCGACCACCGGCCCCACCGCTACGTCCAGGCCAGTTTCCTCTCGCATCTCCCTGGCCACTCCCGCAACGAGCGTTTCACCCAGCTCGACGGTGCCACCCGGCAGGCTCCACTCGCCTGCCAGCGGCTCGAATCGGCGCCTGATCAGCACGACGCGGCCACCGTCGATGATCACGCCGCCAACTCCAACGATGGGGCGCTCAGGGTACTCGCGCGGACTCATTGTTCACCCATAACCTTGACCACGACGCGCTTCGGTCGTTGACCGTCGAACTCAGCATAGAACACCTGCTCCCACGGTCCGAGATCCAGCGTCCCCGCTGTGATCGGCAGCGTCACCTGATGGCCCATAATCGTGCGTTTCAGGTGGGCGTCAGCGTTGTCTTCGCCCGTCTGGTGATGACGGTAATCGAGGCCAGACGGCGCAAGGCGTTCGAGCCAGGCACGAAAATCGTCGATGAGCCCATCCTCCCAATCGTTGACGTAGACGCCGGACGTGATGTGCATGGCCGACACGAGCACGAGCCCTTCCGAGATGCCGCTCTCCAGAACGATGGCCGCGACCTGCTCGGTGATACGAACGAACTCCTGCTTCTGTTTCGTCGTGAAGTACAGGTAGCCAGTGTGGACCGTCATAGCCGAAGCGACGCGTCGGCGTTCAGCGACCAATCGGCGGTCACTCCTGCAGCGTAGCGCCGGAGACCCGCCGCGGCAATCATCGCGGCGTTGTCGGTAGAGAGCGCCAGGCTTGGCAGGAAGAGCGGCAGGTCGGTCTTTGCGGCTCGCGAGGTCGCGTCGCGCCTCAGTCGAGCGTTGGCAGACACGCCACCGCCAATGCCGACGCTTTTGGCCCCTTCCTCCGCCGCGGTCTCGAACAGTCTGTCGACGAGCGTACCCACCACGACACGCTGAAAACTGGCGCACACTGCGGCTACCTCTTCGGCCGGCAGCGCCTGTCCGAACCCGAGATTCAGCGCCTCGCGTCGGCCGATCACATGCCGCGAGATAGCTGTCTTTATCCCGCTGAAGCTGAAGTCACGCCGGCCAGGCAAATGGGGAGCGTTGCGATCGGGGTGAGTCAGCCGCGTTCGTGGCAGCGCCACCAGTCTGTCGTTCACGCTCTGCGCGAGGCGATCGACCTCCGGCCCTCCGGGGTAACCTAGCCCCAGCATCTTCGCCACCTTGTCATACGCTTCCCCGGCGGCATCGTCACGCGTACGACCGAGCAGCACGTAAGTGCCTGGCGACGGAATGCGATAGAGGCTCGTGTGGCCGCCAGACACGACCAGGACCACGGCCGGCAGCGGCATTTCGCCTTCTTCGAGAACGAGTGATTCGATATGGCCGGCCAGGTGGTGAACCGGCACGAGAGGACGGTTCGCGTGCCATGCCAGCGCTTTCGCGAACGAGATCCCTACGAGAAGTGACCCGACGAGACCCGGGCCCTGCGTCACGGCCACCGCGTCGCACCCTCCGACCGTCACGTGGGCTTCTGCGAGCGCTTGCTCGACTACTCCACAAATGTCCCGAACGTGTTGTCGCGATGCGAGTTCAGGCACGACGCCGCCCCACTCACGATGGATGGCTGCTTGTGACGCCACGATACTTGACCGGATTTCCCAGGGACGAGAGGGTCGGCCCGTGTCAGCGACAACGGCGGCAGCCGTCTCGTCGCACGAGGTTTCGATGCCGAGAACGATCATCGGGCCCTGGCCGGCTCTATCACGACCGCTCGTCCGCGCGATTGCCGTGCACGAGCCCCGCGAGCGACTCGGTGTACGGCGCGCGCGCGATCCCGCGCTCAGTCACGATGGCCGTCACGAAGCGGTTGGGCGTCACGTCGAACGCGGGATTGCGCACTCGGGCGCCAACGGGCGCGATCCGCGCGGACCCGACATGAGTTACCTCTCGCTCCGGCCGCTCCTCGATCGGAATCAACGACCCATCGGGCGTCAGCAAATCCACCGTCGAGATCGGCGCGGCGACATAAAACGGGATGCCGTGTTCCTTCGCGAGGACGGCAACGCCGTAGGTGCCGATCTTGTTTGCGGTGTCGCCGTTGGCTACGATCCGATCGGCGCCCACGACAACTAACGCCACATGGCCGAGCCGCATCATCGCCCCGGCCATACCGTCTGTGATGACCGTGGTATCAATGCCGTCCTTGACGAGTTCCCATGCGGTCAGACGGGCGCCCTGCAGGAACGGCCTGGTCTCGTCGGCCAAGACCACCACCTGCTTGCCCTGTTCCACCGCGGCGCGGATAACCCCAAGTGCAGTGCCATAACCCGCGGTGGCCAGCGCTCCCGCATTGCAGTGGGTCAGAATGCTCGCGGACTGCGGTACCAGCGTCGCGCCGTGTGCGCCGATAGCGCGGCAACTGGCGACGTCCTCGTCGTGGATGCGCAGGGCCTCGGTGGTCAATCGCTCACGAATTTCTTCGACCGAGGCCCCTGCCTGCGCCGCGGCTGCGAACACCCTCTTCATCTGGTCGATTGCCCAGAATAGATTGACAGCCGTGGGTCGGGTGGCCGCCATCAGATCGCAGGTCCGCTGGAACTCGGTCACAAACTTTCGCGTCCCGGTGGCTCTGCTCTTCCGCATGCCGAGCGCAATCCCCATCGCCGCAGCCACTCCGATGGCGGGAGCGCCGCGAATCACCATCGTCCTGATGGCCCTGGCCACTTCCGCAGCCGTCCTGCACCGGACGTACACCTCCCGGCCTGGAAGTTTTCGCTGGTCAATCATGACGACCGCGTCGTCAGTCCACTCAATTGTAGGAAGCATCGGAGCCATCAATTATCAGATCCTGGGCCCTTGTGGCAAACCGGCAGATACCGACAATCAGCGGAAACGCGCTGAAATCTAGCCTGACAGGCACAATAAGAGGTCCGATCCGAAAAAGAGCCCTGTTGAGAAAAGAGCCCTGTTGAGAGATCTGTTTTCCGCACCTCCGGTCTCCCGCCGCTCCCCGGCGGCGGTGGCAGTCAGCCTGCTGCTTCACGTAGCGGTGCTTGTCTTCATCGCGGTCATTGGCGCTCGCAAAGTATTTTCTCTCAACCTCAGGTCGCCAGACGCATTTGCGTACCTGACCTTCGCGCCGCCCCATCCCCCAGTCGAACTTCCAGAACGTGCACCTACGTCGCAGCCGCAGCCGGAACCTGCTCTACCAGTCGTTCTGCCTCGGTTGAGCGAACCACTGCCGACCCCGATACCAGAGCCTCCCCCAGAGGCCCCTCCTTCACCGCCGAGACCAGCCGTTGTCGTCGGTGCCTTCGAGAACGTCGCAGAAGCATCGACGTCTCTGCCACGCAGCCGCGTTCAGACCGGTCGAACCTTAGCCCGAGCGGCAACCGCACGTCGGTCCGCCCTTTAGCTCGTCTCGTGACCTACGCCCCGCTACGACGGATCGGCGCGGCCTTGATCTATCGCGACTTCCGCGTCCTCTGGCTTGGAGCGCTCACCTCCAGTGTTGGCACCTGGATGCAGAAGGTGGCGCAGAACTGGCTGGTACTGTCGCTTGCGGGCGCGTCGCCGGCCCTTTTCCTCGGCCTCGACTCGTTCCTTGGTGACTTGCCCATTCTGATCCTGACGCTGGTTGGCGGCGTCGTCGCCGACCGCTACGACCGCCGCCGGCTGCTCATCGGAGCGCAATCCATCCAGATGGCAGCGGCCTTCACGCTAGCCGTGCTTGTCGCCTTCGACGTCGTACGGCTGTGGCACGTGCTCCTGCTTTCCTCGATGACGGGCTTCGGCCAGGCCTTTGGCGGGCCCGCTTACCAGTCACTGCTTCCATCACTCGTCGATAAACCCGACCTACCCAACGCCGTTGCGCTCAACTCAATTCAATTCAACCTGGCGCGCGTGATCGGTCCACTCATCGCAGGCGTCACCTTGACCGCGTTTGGCATGGTGGCGTGCTTCGGCATCAACGGGCTGTCGTTCCTGGCCGTCATCGCGGCCATCGCATCGCTTCGGACCAGGCACGTAGCTGTGGCGGCCGGCGCGCGCATGCGCGACGACCTTCACAGCGGGCTCGTCTACGTTCGGCGGCAGCCGGCCCTAGTGGGCCTCACGGTCCTCGCCCTCGCCACTGCCTTCCTGGGCGCACCTCTGCTCACGTTCCTGCCACTCTTCGCGGAACAGGTATTCGGTGGCGGCGTCGGCCAGTACACGCTACTCATGGTCTTCGCCGGCGCCGGCGCGGTTACAGGGGCGTTCGCCGTGGCCTGGCTCGGCACGACTCCACGAATGGGGCGTACCCTGCTCTGGCTACAGGTCGCTTACGGGCTGCTGGTCTTCCTGTTCGGCATGAGCCGACTCTTTTGGCTTAGCGCCGCCCTGCTCGTCCTGGCTGGCGCCGCGATGGTCATGGTCACGTCAACTCTCCTGTCGCTCGTCCAAATGGCGGCGCCCACTGCCATGCGAGGCCGCATCGTCAGCATCTACATGGTCGCGCTGCGAGGGGGGCTGCCGCTCGGCAGCCTCGTCGCTGGTCTCGTCGCGAGCCGCTGGTCCGCACCGGCGGTCATGATCGGGAACGGCCTACTCCTGAGCCTGATCGCCGTCCTCCTCCTCATGACAGGCCAGCGCGTGCGCGACTTGTAAACGAGAACAGATGGCCTACTCGGCACCCATGCCATGGACTATTGGCACGTGCTCGCCCCACAGCCGCTCGAACACGGGCCGGAGGTCGATCCGGTTGCCACTCGTCAGGAACGTGACCGTCCCTGGCCCGGACGTACTCCCACCTTTCGGGCGATTCGTCCCCAGAACGCGAAGGGTCTGGCGTGCCACGGCGGCCGCAGTATCCACAACTGTCACCGACGGACCCGCGATCTCCTGGACGGCGGCGCGCAAGAACGGAAAGTGGGTGCAACCCAGAACGACCGTATCGGCGCCTCGCATCAGCATGGGCTCAAGGCACCGGCGGAGCATCGCCAGAGTATCCGGTCCGGACACGTCTCCCGCCTCCACCTGCTCCACCAGACCCGCGCACGCCTGCGTGAGAACTTCGACCCCGTGCGCCGTTCGCTCCAGCAGGTCAGCGAATCGTCCGCCAGCCAGTGTTGACGTCGTCGCCAGCACGCCAACGATGCCGGTGCGCGTTGCCGCGGCGGCCGGCTTGATACCCGGCTCCATGCCCACAATTGGCACCGCGGGGAACGTCGCTCGCACCAGTTCGACCGCGTGAGTCGTCGCCGTGTTGCAGGCGACAAGCACGACCGACGCGCCGTGCTGATCAATGAGCGTCCGTGATAGCTGAAGCGCTCGCTCCTGGATGAATGCCGGCGACTTTGACCCGTAGGGCACATGCGCCGAGTCGCCGATGTACACCAGGCGTTCTCCGGACAGCATCGGCCCGAGTTCACGCAGCACCGAAAGGCCTCCGACCCCCGAGTCGAACACCCCGATCGTGGATGTGGTCCCGAAGATCGCCGTGTGACGTGTATCCATTGAGCGCAGCGGTGCTAGGTTACGCAAGGCTGTTCCGGTCGAACGGGTGAGGAAACAACGCTGCGAGCTGATGGCGGGCGATTTCACGCGTCAAGCTGGCCAGAATCACCTCGAGATCTCCACCGAACTCCCATAGGACTTGGCGGCAGGCACCACACGGCGGCGTGGGTTCCGAGGTGTCAGCGACGACAGCCACACGCCTGAATTGCCTATGCCCCTCCGAGAGCGCCTTGAACATCGCCACGCGTTCCGCGCAGACCGTCAGCCCAAGGCTGGCGTTCTCGATGTTGCACCCAGTCACGATCGTGCCGTCAGCCGTTTCGATAGCCGCACCCACACTGAAACCAGAGTATCGGGACTGGGCATGGAGACGGGCCGCGCGAGCTGCCGCGATCAATGACGTCGATGCATCAGAGGCGATCAATGATTCCCTCCAGAAGCGTGACGAAGGACCCACTCGCGCGACGGACCGTCTCCAGCACCTCATCGCTCTCAAGTGGCTGAGCCGACACACCCGCGGCCATATTTGCGATGCACGAAATCCCGAGCACCGCCATCCCCATGTGTCGAGCGGCGATCGCTTCCGGCACGGTTGACATCCCGACCGCGTCCGCCCCAATCGCGCGCAGATAGCGAATCTCGGCAGGGGTTTCGTAGCTGGGCCCTGGCACCGCCGCGTAGACGCCGTGCGCGAGCGAAACTCCAGCGCTCCGTGCCGCCTGGTCCGCGACCTGTCTCAGTCGGCTCGAGTACACCTCTGACATGTCCGGAAATCTCGGGCCGAGACGACCATCATTTGGACCGGCGAGTGGGTTACCGCCGAGCAGGTTGATGTGATCGTCGATGACCATCAGTGCACCGCTCGACATACCAGTATTGATACCACCTGCGGCGTTGGTCAGGATGAGTTCCTTGACGCCCAGCCTCGCCATGACGCGGGCGGCGAAGACCACCGCCGACAGATCGTAACCCTCATAGACGTGTACACGGCCGGAAAGCGCCGCCACGCGCCGGCCCGCCATCGTTCCGACGACAAGTCGGCCAGCGTGGCCGATCACTCCCGGCACGGGCCAGTACGGCAGTTCGTCGTAGCCGACAGCGGACGCATCATGCAGCGAATCGGCCACGGCGCCAAGGCCGGAGCCCAGCACGATCGCCGTAGCGGGCGCCTTCCCGCAGCGCTCGCGAACCGCACGGGCGGCTGCGTCGATCTGTTCGACGTTTGGCAACGTGGTCATGCGAGCAGCATCGAGGCAACGCAGGCGTTGACGAGCGTGGCCAGAAACCCTACCAGCAGTGCCCGGCCACCCAGCCTCGCCAAGTCGCCCCGGCGGTCTGGCGCCATGCCGCCGATACCCCCCAGCTGAATCCCGATCGACGCAACATTGGCGAACCCGGTCAATGCATACGTGGCGAGTACGTACGAACGGGGGCTGAGCACGGTGCTGTACTCCCCGGTCAGCTTCACGAACGACACGAATTCGTTCGCCACCAGCTTCGTCCCGAGTAGGTCAGCCATGGGTCCAATATCGGCCGACGGCACTCCCATCAGGAAGGCCACAGGCGCGAACACGACCGCGAAAACCTTCGACAACGTCAGACCGGTCCAGACGAGGCCCAGCACGAAGTCGAACAACGCGATAAACGCGAGAAACGCGATGAGCATGGCTGCGACGTTCAGCGCGAGCTTCAGTCCGTCTGAGGCACCGCTGGCGGCAGCGTCGATCGCATTCGCGTGCCGTTGCTCGACAATGATCGCAGCTGTGCCGCTGGTCTCGGTCCGCTGGCTTTCAGGTAGGAGCAGTTTGGAGAGGTACAAGCCGCAAGGGGCCGCCATGACACTTGTGGTCAGGATGGCCACAGGATCCGCTCCGAGGCTGATGTACACGGCCATCATGCCTCCCGACACCGTCGCCATTCCGCCCACCATCATCGCCAGCAGTTCCGACTGCGTCATCCGCGGCACGAACGGCTTGACGATGATCGGAGCCTCGGTCTGCCCCATGAACACGTTGGCGGCAGCCGACAGCGTCTCGGCCCCACTCGTGCGCATCACATACATCATGCCCCGCGCCATGAGTCGCACCAGATACTGGAGAACACCGAGATGGTAGAGCACGGTGAAGAACGACGAAATAAAGATAATGGGCGGGAGGGCGCGGAACGCGAAGACGAAGCCGTTGGCCGGGCCAAACGTCTCTCCGAGTGTTGGCTCGTTGGCAAGCACTCCGAAGACGAACAGCGACCCGGCGTCGGTGAACTCCAGGAAGCGCTTCACACCGGCCGCGAGCGCGCTGAAGAGCTCGTATCCGGGTCGGCGCCCGCCGACTGACCATTTCAGGATAAACAGAGCGAAACCGAGCTGCAACGCCATGCCCCACAACACCGTGCGCCACTGGACACGTCGCAGATCCGGCGAGCAGGCGGCGACGACGCTCACGAAACACAGTGCGCCGGCGCCGGCCTGTCCACGGTAGCCAATCAGACCGCTGAACAACCAGGCGACGAGCGGAAATAGTACGGCGAGGCCGATGGCTACGGCGCGCGGCCACCCGCCAAACGAACGTTCCGCATCAGATTGAATGGCCACTCACCTCCTTAAAGAACTCGGCGAATCTCGACTTGCAGCCACGGCGCCGATCGTGTTCCGGGATCGCACAATTGTCGGGAGCCTCGCGGCCTCGCTCACCGCTGCCGCCGCGTTCTACAGGTCACCGTACTTCACCCAAAATTACCGGAACGGGCGCCCTGGCCTCGTCTTCGATGGCGAACGCCTCCTGGCACAACGCGAGCGCGGCGTCCACGCCGCGTCCATCGCGATGATGTAGGTCCAGAAGTGTGTCTCCCGCGGCAACGCGGTCGCCGGCCTTCACCCGCATCACGAGCCCAACACCGTGGTCGACCGACTCACCTATCCTGTCCCGCCCCGCTCCCAGGACGTTGCTTGCACGGCCAATGAGCTCGGCTCTGACTTGAGCCACGAACCCGGAGCGGTCGGCATGAAACGGCCGGATCGCAGTCGCCGACGGCAGCCGCGAGGAATCGTCCACGATACGCGGGTCGCCATCCTGATGCTCAATCATCATCCGGAACCGCTCGAGTGCCTTCCCCGACGACAGCGCGTATCCCACGGCCTCGCTCGCGTCGGTCTCCGAGTGGTGGACGCCCGCAACCACCAGCATGCGGGAGGCCAATCGGCACGCGAGAGCGACAACGTCTGGCGGTCCTTCGCCCCTCAGTACGTCGAGGCACTCGATAATCTCGAGCGAGTTGCCCACAGTCAACCCCAAAGGGGCGCTCATATCGCTGATGACCGCCTCGGTCCGCACGCCACTTCTGACGCCTATGGATACCATGACTTCCGCCAGCACACGGGCGCGTTCCAGGTTCTTCATGAACGCACCGTCTCCGCACTTGACGTCGAGCACCAACGCCCGGGCTCCCTCCGAGAGCTTCTTGCTCATGATCGACGACGCAATGAGCGACAGACTTTCGACCGTTCCGGTGACATCGCGCAGGGCGTACATCTTCGCGTCGGCTGGCACGAGCGATGACGTCGGACCGATCATGCATGTCCCGACTTGACGTAGCACTGTCGTGAACTCGTCGATCGAGAGCCCGACGCGGAAGCCGGGAATCGACTCCAGTTTGTCGAGCGTGCCGCCGGTGTGTCCGAGGCCGCGACCGGAGATCTTGGGAACTACGCCCCCACAGGCCGCCACCAGCGGCGCGACGATGATAGAGAGCTTGTCACCCACCCCCCCGGTGCTGTGCTTGCCCACCGTGAGGCCTGAAATTCCGCTCAGGTCGATCGAGTCGCCCGACCGGACCATCGCATCGGTGAGCCACCAGACCTCCTCCGCGTCCATCCCCTGAAAGAGAATCGCCATCAGAAGAGCCGAAGCCTGGTAATCGGGCCAGGCGCCAGTGGCCACGCCGCTCACGAAGTCGTCGATGGCCGCACGGGAGAGTGCGCGCCCGTCTCGCTTCCGGATGATGAGATCGACGGCACGCATCGAGGGCCTCAGTATAATCATCCGAGTTCCCCAGCAGTGCCGCGAGATGTCCCACCGGTCCTATCCCCGGGGCTTACCAGGCAAACAATAGCGCTCACGCGGGCGCTGACGGCCGCTGCGCGTAACTGGAGGCTGTATCCGCCAGAGCACCCATTAGTCGAACGAGCGATGGGTCGGCTGGCCGAGGCGGTCTCCGTCAGCGTGGTGGGGCCGCCTTTGCACTCGCGGTCACGCCCAAGACACTGCTGATCGCGGTCGTGCCACTGCCAGCCCAATGCCGGCGCTTGCTCTCATCGTCGCCTTCGAGGATCACCTCAAGCAGGACCTGAGCGGTTACCCGGAACACATCGGTCACCGGCAGCTGAACCTGTGCACGATGATCGTGAGTGTCGCGGATGTGTTCGATGCGCTCTGTAGCAACCGGCCATACCGCAAAGGACTCGCCAACAGATGGGAGCGCGACTGGCGGGGAGAGTTGCCAAGGGCAGTCGTGGAAGCCGTAGACCCAGACTCGATGCCACCTACGGCGACATCGCCTCCCTGGCCGGACGTCCACTCGCCTATCGGGCGATTGGCAACATCATGCGCGAATGCCCGGACACCACGACGCCGTGCCACCGGGTCGTGGCGGCAGGCGGAGCCATCGGCGGCTACGGCGGGCTTTTCGAGATCAAGCGTCGCAGACTGCGAGCGGAAGGGATCGATGTCGGCTGGTTCAGGCTCTGTCACTTTTCAGAGATGCGCTGGCAGGGACGCGGTTGATCCGTCACTGCCGTCCTCGCAGCCCGCGACAAAAGCTCCGACCAGCTGCTAGCCTATGGCTGTCAGATCGAACTGCTCGTGGTGGAGCATCGCGTCCTGGCGGATGGTCACGTTCTTTGCGATTGCCTCCTGCAGTTCTTTCAGCACCGGCCGCTCCTCATCCTTCAATGCACGCGCAATATCTGGATTTACGCGAAGCACGAGGCTCTGACCGTTGAGGTCGGCGCCGATCTTCTTCACCTCCGAAAGAATCTCGTAGCAGATTGTGGAACTCGACTTGATTACGGCGCTGCCCGAACAGTACGGGCACGGGTCGGTAAGTACGCGTTCGAGACTCTGTTTAACCCGCTTGCGCGTGATGATCACGAGGCCGAAATCAGACACCTGGATCGCCTTCGACGGGGCGCGGTCCTTCCAGAGCTCTTGCTCGATGGCCTGAAAGACGCGCTGGCGGTTCTTCTTGTCCTCCATGTCGATGAAATCGAGGACGATGATGCCACCAAGGTCGCGGAGCCGAACCTGTCGAACGATCTCCTTCGCCGCTTCCAGATTGGTCTTGATGATCGTATCTTCCAACCGGCCGGCAGTCTTCTTACCCACATAGCGGCCCGTGTTCACGTCGATCGCGACCAGGGCCTCGGTCTGGTTGATCACAATGGAGCCGCCAGACTTTAACCAGACCTTGCTTCGAAGGGCCCGATCGATTTCCGCCTGGACGCCGTACTCCTCGAAAATCGGGAGCTCCTTCTCGTAGAACATCACTCGCGGCGCCAGCGAAGGCATCAGTCGTCCGACCAGCTCCACCAACCGGCCGTGCTCCTGTTTGTCGTCGACTCGAATGGCCGAGTACTCGTCGGTGAGCAGGTCGCGTAGCAACTTCGCAACGAGGCTCTGTTCACGGTAGACCACGGACGGCGCTCGCGACGTATCCGCCTTCTGGCGTACGTCTGTCCAGATCGCGTGAAAGTAACTGAGGTCCGACACGATGTCCTCTTTCGGACGGCCGCCTGCGGCCGTCCGGATGATGACACCACCCGTGAACCCATGCTGCTCTCGGAACTCTCGAACGATGCCTCGGAGCCTGCTGCGCTCCTCGCGAGAATCGATCTTGCGAGACACGCCTACGTGGTTCACCGTTGGCATGAAAACCAGAAACCGCCCGGGCATGGTGGCATGGGAGGTCAGCCGGGCACCCTTGGTTCCCAGCGGCTCCTTCCCCACCTGAACGATGATCTCCTGTCCCGCCTTCAGGAGGTCTTCGATCTTGACATCCGGAACGCTCTGGCTCGGCCGCTCGCGCCGGCCGCCTCGCCCAGCAGCGGTCCTGGACGGCTGAGTCCCAGTCTGGACGGTCACACCGTCATCGTCTTCGGTCTCGAAACGGTCGAAATCCTCAAATGCGTCGGCTACGTCCGAGACGTATAAAAACCCGTCGCGTTCGAGTCCGAGGTCAACGAACGCCGACTGCATACCGGGGAGCACCTTCGATACCCGGCCCTTGTAAACGTTGCCAACGACGCCGCGCTGACGCTCGCGCTCGATGAATATTTCGCCGACCTGGTCGTCCTCGAGAATTGCCACACGCGTTTCGTGGGCGCTCGAGGAGATGATCATCTCCTTGGTCATGCCCGTAGCTCCGATGGCCGGTGGTGAGGAACTGAACTCCGTGGTCCCGTGCCCGTGCCTGCTGTAGCCACGTCAGCAGGCCGGCCATGACGACCACGGTGAGCAGCGCCATCATTGCCACCGCCTAGTTAGTGAACCGACGCATCCGCACATTGAGAATCAGGCCGAATCCCGCCAATGTCGCAATCATGGAGGAACCACCGTAGCTCATGAGCGGCAGCGTCAAACCCTTGACCGGCGCAAGGCCGGCCGACATCGTGATGTTGTAGATCACCTGGAACGTGAAGCCAGCGAGGACTCCGAGAACCAGGTATGCGCCGAGGCGATCCTTGGCCAAGCGGGCCGCCTCGAGCGAGCGAAGAATGACGAACAAATACAACCCGAGCGCCGTCAGGACGCCCGCAAAACCCTGTTCCTCAGCAATTACGGAGAAGATAAAGTCGTTGTGTGACACAGGCAAGAATCGCAACTGCCCTTGTGTGCCTTCCGCGAAGCCTTTGCCCCACATCCCGCCGGACCCGACGGTGATGCGAGCCTGGATCTGCTGGTAGCCGGCGCCATGGGCGTCTTGGGCTGGATCGAGAAATGTCGAAATGCGTTCCCTCTGATAGTCCTGAAGGACAAAGCGCCAGACCACCGGTGCCGCCAGCACCCCCACCAACGCCAGAATCGCAAATGCCCGCATCGGCATGCCTGCCATGAAGGCGAGTACGAGGAATACCGGAAGCAGCGTGGCGGCAGTGCCTAGGTCAGGTTGCTGGGCGATCATGACGATCGGCACGGCCGTCAGTGCCCCACCAATCATCAGATCAACCGCCCTGATCGCCCCGCGCCGGCTCTCAGCGAACACCTTGGCCAGCACCAGGGCGATGGCCGCCCTGGTGAACTCCGAGGGCTGAATATTGAACATACCGAGGTCAATCCAGCGGCGCGCCCCTCCGCGCACTGCTCCGAAGATCAGAACGTAGCACAGCAGCAGTAGCACGGCGCCGTAGATGAGGTGCGAACGGTCGGACAACGACCGGTAGTCAACGCTCAGGCACACGACGAACGCCACGATGCCCAGCAGGATGCCGTAGATCTGCGTGACGTACACGCCCGTGGGCCCACCGGTCGCGCTGTAGATCATCGCCAGACCCATGAGGCACAGGATCGTCAACGCGGCCACCATGGCCCAGTCGATGTGGTGATACAGGCGGCGTTCGAACACAGTTGGTCTCTACCGTTCCAGTCCCGACCCATCGACGACGTCAGAATGCATCGGGCGGTGTGTCACTCGCCGCCCTGACGCGGCGGACCGGTTGTCCGGTTGACAGCCGTGGATGCTCTGGCCGCGGCGCGGCCCATGGGATCCGAGAAGTCCAGCCGGAGGTCGAGTGGCGCCGTCGGCAATGGGCGCCCCTCCTGCTTGGCAAAGAACGTGTCCAGTATGTGGCGCGTCACCGCGGCGGCATTCGGTCCGTGCATGCCATGCTCGAGGAATATAGCGCCGGCAATCTGCGGGTTGTCACGGGGCGCGAAGAAGACGAACCAGCCGTTGTCACGCAGATCCTTGTTCGACTTCGACACCAGGCGCCCCTGATTCGAAATGACCTGCGCCGTGCCGGTCTTCCCGGCGACGTCGTAGCCGTCGATGCGCGCCCGTCCACCGGTCCCACGGCCGTTGACCACCATCCACAGCCCATCGCGAATCGCCTGCAATTTTTCTGGGTCGATTTCGACGATCGACTGTGGTGCTGGGCGTGGCGGCGACTTCCATCCGCTGCCGTCATCGACCGCCTTGAGTAGATGCGGAGTCACGCGCGTCCCGCCATTGGCGAGTGTCGCCATGTACACCGCCATGGAGATCGGCGTCACCGACACCTGACCCTGGCCGATGGACACGGAAATCGTTTCGCCCGCGTACCATTTCTCGCGCAGTGTCTCCTGCTTCCACTGCGTCGACGGCACTAGGCCCACCACCTCATTCGGCAGGTCGATGCCGGCCTTGACGCCCAGCCCAAGCGCGGTCGCCCACTTGTTGATCAAGTCCACACCGACCAGGTTGCCCACCGCATAGAAGTAGACGTCACACGACTGCTCGATCGCATGCCGCAAGTCCATGCTCCCGTGCCCGCCCCCCTTCCAACACTTGAACCGACGGCCGAAGAAGTTCGCGCTACCACGACAGTTGACCTTGAAGTCAGGCGTGATGACATCCTCCTCGAGCGCCGCGAGTGCCACGGCCATCTTGAAGGTGGACCCCGGTGCGTACCGCCCCTGAATTGCCCGGTCGTTGAGGGGCCGAAACTCATCGCTATTGAGCGCCGCCCAGGTCGAACGGTTGATGCCTGCCGCAAAGGCGTTAGGGTCATATGCGGGCCGGCTCATGAACGCAAGGACTTCGCCATCATTCGGATCGAGCACGACCGCCGCGCCATTGAATCCAGCGGCCGAGAAGCCGTCCTCAGTCGCCTTCTGCACGTCGTAGTCGATGGTCAACTGAAGACGCTTGCCCTGGATGGGCGGCACTTCCTCGATGGTCCGCATTTCGCGCCCGACGCTATTGACGACTACTAGGCGGGCGCCATCCTTCCCCATCAACTCTCGGTTGTAGGCCTTCTCAATTCCCGACTGGCCCACGATCGCGCCGCTCCGAATGTCCTCCTCCTGCATCTGACTGTCGGTGACCTCACCGACGTATCCGAAGAGGTGGGCCGCAAGGGCGCTGGCGGGGTATTGCCGCGTCGGCACGCGTTCGACAACCACGTCCGGCAGTTCGAAGTCCAGGCGTCTGGCGGTCACGGCCGACACCTGGGCGAGTGAGGCGTCCTCGACGATGACGATCGGTCTGTAGGTCGGCTCGCTGTTCTGGCGCTCGACGAGGTCACGTACGTGTGCTTCGTCCATCTCGATCACCGTCGACAGTAGCCGCACGGTGCGAGCGAGGTCGCTGGTGTGCTCTCGCACAATCGAGATGTTGAAGGACTCGCGGTTCTCGACGAGCATCCGGCCGTTTCGATCGAGGAGCACGCCACGCGGCGCCCGCACCGCCCGCGTGCGTTGGTGATTGTTCTCCGCCATCTCCTCGAACTTGGCGTGTTCGACGATCTGGAAATACCAGAACGCGCCGGCAAGCGCGGCAAAGACCACCACCACGCCGACTCTCAGGACCGTCAGCCTTGCGGTCATCCCCCGCCGTTCCTCTTCGGGTGCCATGTCTACTTTCGGCGCCGGGAGAGTTTTCGCCGCTCGATCGCACCGGGGAGTGCCTCAATGATGGTGAACGCAATCATCCCGACGACCACGTTGCCGACGGCCTGGCTCAAGGCGGCGGTGAAAGGCGACGAGAACGTGCGAAACCCGATGAGCATGTACAGACCCATGAACACGGCCGCGTGCAGCAACGTCGCAACCAGGAAAATCGCGAACCTGGGCAGGGCAGCCGTCATGATGAACTGCTGGCCGATGCTCCCCACCAGAAACCCTACGAGCAACTTCGTGAACCCGCCAATACCAATCACGCCACTCGACAGCGCGTCTTGCACCAGACCAGCCGCGCTACCGGCCAGCATGCTCGTCACCGGCCCCTTGGTCAGTGCCAGGTACACGACCACGACCAGCACTAGATCCACTACGGCGCTACCGCCAACCAGAAATCTCGCCGCCATGGTCTGTAGGACGAGCGCCACCAGTACGACGCCGACCGTTCTCACTCGGACGCCGTGACGGACGTCAATACGACCAAAACGGCCTCGAGGGTAGAGAACACGACAGTGGGCCTGACGACGACGTCCTGATAGGCACCAGCCTCACGCCCGAACGATTCTATCTGACCGATGACAAAGCCCTTAGGGTAAATGCCATCTATGCCAGAGGTTACCACGCGGTCACCCACCAGCAGGTTCGCGTCGTTTGCAACGAAATCCATACGCAGTCGGTCGGAGCCGTCACCAACGACGATGCCCTGTGCCCTGGATCGCTCGATGAGCACACCGGCTGCGGCGTTACGGTCGATGAGGAGCTGGACCTTCGAAGCCCGGATGCTCGGCAGGATTATCCGACCCACTACCCCCGCCTGGGCTATCACAGCCAGATTCTGACGTAGGCCGTCGCGGGTACCTTTGTCTATCGACACCGTACGAAAGTCCGGGCTTGCGCCGCCGCCAATGAGCACTGCGGCCATGGTCTGGAGCGGCGTACTTTGCTGAAGCTTGAGTAGATTCTGCAGCGTCCTCGCCTGGGCAGCGAGGGCCTGTTCCTGTTGAAGGGTGACTTGCAAACGCCAGATTTCGCTGTGAAGGACCTTGTTTTCGCTGCGAACCGCCCGCAGCCCCAGATAGTCGCCCCAGGCCTCATTGACGCTACCGATCGCTGCGGCGGCGCCTCGCTGTACCTCGGCAAACGCGCCGAATACGACCGCCTCAGGCAGCGACACCCCCCGCGCCGGACCTAGCTGAGTCGAAATGAGAATGATGTGCGCGACGGTAAGCAGGCCAAAGAGCAGTCCGGAACGCTGGCGGATGTCAACGAGAGCCATATCCAGATCAATGCTCCATCCAGGCGTCAGTCGATCGAGATCTTCCTAAGGAGAGCGAACTCCGAGAGCATCTTCCCGGCACCGAGCACGACGGACGACAGCGGGTCTTCGGCCATCGCGACCGGGAGACCGGTCTCCTCACGCAGACGCTTGTCGAGATTTCTGAGGAGGGAGCCACCGCCAGTGAGCACGATACCCCGGTCGACAATGTCGGCGGACAGTTCCGGCGGCGTGCGTTCCAGCGCCACGCGCACGGCGTCAACGATGACGTTGACCGTCTCTGCGAGCGCCTCCCGAATTTCCTCGTCCGTGATCGTGATCGTCTTCGGGATACCCTCAATCAGGTGGCGCCCCTTGATCTCCATCTCCATCGGCGCGTCAAGGGCAAAACCAGAGCCGATTTGCATTTTGATTTGCTCCGAGGTGCGCTCGCCGATGAGCAGATTGTAGGTCTTCTTGATGTAGTGGATAATCGCCTCGTCCATCTCGTTGCCCGCCACGCGGACTGCCTTGCTGTAGACGATGCCCGCCAGTGATATCACTGCGATATCCGTGGTGCCGCCGCCGATGTCCACGATCATGCTGCCCGACGGCTCCGTGATGGGCATGCCGGCGCCGATCGCCGCGGCCATTGCCTCCTCCACCAAATGCACCTCACTTGCCTTGGCCCGGTAAGCGCTGTCCTTCACGGCCCGTTTCTCGACCTGCGTGATCTCGGACGGAACGCCGATCACGATCCGTGGTCGCACCCAGACGTTTCGGTTATGGGCTTTCTTGATGAAGTAGGTGAGCATCTTCTCGGTCACCTCGAAGTCAGCGATCACGCCGTCCTTCATCGGTTTGATGGCGACAATATTGCCGGGCGTGCGACCCAGCATGTCCTTCGCCTCCTTGCCCACCGCTTCAACGCGCCCGTTAACCTTGTTGATGGCGACAATCGAGGGTTCGTTAACCACGATCCCCTTGCCACGCGCATACACACAGGTGTTCGCCGTGCCAAGGTCAATGGCGAGATCGCTCGAAAACAGCGAAAAGAATGAGCCGAGTGCCACGCTATCGTTCCTCCGTGACGTGTATGCCGTCTTTGCCGCCAGCCTTGACCCTGTACATGGCCATGTCTGCGGCTCGTAGTAACTCTTCGGCTGATCCCGTCACTTTCGGCAGGGTGACCACCCCGATCGAGGCTGTCAGGCTCAAGGCGTGGCCGCGGGACTCTAGGAAGACCCGATCCCGCATCGATCTCAGATTCGACTCGAGCGCTGCCGCACTGGTCGAGGGCAATGGATCAAAACCGGTCAGCGCCGCAACCGTGCGCCCCCGGGACGACAGGGGTATCACCAGCGCGGTGCCCAGCAGGGGGCCGCGACCCACCGGCTCGCCTCGGTCACCATCCAAGCGGCCACCTCCTTCGGCTTGAGCGACACGTGAGCGACACGTGCGGTATCGAGCAAACTTTGGTCCGTGAACCCGATGCGCATTTGGACGAACCAGCGCCAGATGCGAATGGCGAAGTCTGGCTCAAGGGCCACTGGAAGCATCGAATCCGGAATGGACCTGTTACGGTGGCAAGCGAGCGACGGCCGGTGACAAGCACGACGGCAGGAAACCTTCTAAATTATTCTAGATACAGAGAATATACCACACTAGGACTTCTGACCGAGATTCCAGATCGGCCGGCCGAAGCGTCAATCTTGCGCGGCGGTTGCGAGAACGGCGCCCACTAGCCTACGATTAGCCGTTCAGGCGAACGGACACGTGTCGAGTATAGAAAACACCTAAATCCGAAGCCGACAAGGACCTAACCCATGACCATGCTCGATCGGATGCGCCGGCACAAGAGTTGGCTCAAGTGGAGCCTCGCAGTTGTCGTGCTGGCGTTCGTGTTTCTGTACATCCCGGACTTCATGCAAGGCACGACATCCACGGAAACTTCGTTGACAGACATCGTCGCGGAGGTGGAGGGCCACGAAATCACGGCTGGCGAATTCCAACGTCGCTACCGGATTCAGCTCCAGGCCTACCAGACCTCTTATGGCGAGACGATGAACATTGAGATACTCAAGCAATTGGGGATCGATCGCCAGATTCTTCAGCAGTTGGTCGACGAACGAGCCGCCCTGTCTGAGGCGGAACGTCAGGGCATATCAGTTACGGACGAGGAACTCGCTCAGCAGATTTTCGCCATCCCAGCATTTCAGCTCAACGGCCGTTTCGCCGGTGAGCAGCAATACGAGCAGGTGCTCCGCAGTCAGCAACCGCCCATGACGAAGCCCGAGTTCGAGGACAGCCTCCGCGAGAGCCTCATGGTGGACCGTCTCCGGGATACGCTGACCGGCTGGCTGTCCGTGCCTGACGAGGAAGTTGATCGCGAATACCTGTGGCGCAACGAAAAGGTCAAGCTGCAGGTCTTGGCCGTACAGACCGCTGCATTGCGGGACCAGGTCACCGTGACTGAGGCCGATGTCACCGCGCGCTACGGGACGAACAAGGATGACTACCTCGTCGGCGAGCGTCGAAAGATCATGTTTCTCCTAATCGACACGGACGAGATCAGGGCTAACACCACGGTGCCGGCTGCCGACGTCTCGGCCTTCTACAACGACAATATCCTGCAGTATTCGACGCCGGAGCAGATCCGGGCCCGCCACATCCTTCTCGGAACCGAGGGCAAGGACGAGGCGGAGGTCAGAGCGCGTGCCGAGGAGGTGCTGAAGGAGGTGCAGGCGGACGGAGATTTCGCCGCTCTCGCCACGAAGTATTCCGAAGACGAAGCGTCGAAAGCGCTCGGCGGCGATCTTGACTACTTCCAACGGGGCCGCATGGTCCCGGAGTTCGACACCGCGGCATTCGCCCTCGACGCCGGACAGGTCAGCGATCTCGTCAAGTCGCCCTTCGGATTCCACATCATCAAGGTCGAGGACAAGAAGGGCGGCACGACCCGGACGCTCGACGAGACCCGAGTGGAGATCACCGAGCAGTTAAAGTTCCGACGATCTCAAGAGGCCGCTGCCGCTCAGGCAAGCGCATTGGCGGCCAGGATCACAGTGGCGGCTGATCTTGAGCGAGTGGCCAAGGAGGATGGCCTGACGACGACAGAGTCCGGACTCTTCCTGCGAGACGAATCGGTCCCGGGCATTGGCGGGGCACCCCAGATTGCGCAGCAGGCATTCGCGCTCGCCGATGGCGCTGTCAGCGCTCCGATCGGTTCTCCGCGGGGCCCTGTATTCATCACCGTCACGGGCAAGGAGGAGCCCTACGTCCCGGCACTCGACGACGTCAAGGACGAGGTCCGGGAGGACCTGATCACGAAGGGCGCGAACGCGCTGGCCTTGAAACGTGCCCAGACCGTCGCAACGGCGCTGCGTTCGACGCGGGACTTCACAGCGGCCGCTAAAGCCCGCGGGTTCGAGGTAACGGAAACACCTCTCATCGCACGGGAAGCGGCCATCCCCGCCGTGGGGGTAAGCGCGGATGTGGACCGCGCAGCGTTTGCGCTACCTGTCGGCGGCGTGAGCGATCCGATCGTGACGCCGACGGCAACTGTCATTGTGCGCGTAGCTGAGCGCGAGGATGTAACGCCGGAGACGCTTAAGGAGACGCATGCTGCGTTCCAGCGCGAACTCGAAGACGAACAACGCGGCCAGTTCTTCTCCGCCTACATGGCCAAAGCCAAGCAGAAGATGATCATCGCGGTCCACGACGACGTGCTTCAACGCGTAGTCGCGGACCAGTAGACCATCCGAGCCACGCCAGCCTCGGTCGCCCACGCTCGAGCGCGCCGCAGGCTCGAGACCGCCTGGACGAGGGCGTGCAACTAATTGCTGTGCTTGCACTTATGCTGATCTCTTGCGACCACTGACCCACCGGGTCTCATCGGACCTCCGGATGGAAATCGCAGGCCAAGGCCTGTTCGCATGCGGTGCCGAGCCGATAAGAATCGCGTGACCAATGCTCACTCGCTCGACGGCCGTCCCGTCCGACCGCTGCTGAAATGGGCCGGCGGCAAGCGACAACTGCTACCCGTCCTCCGGCGCTACTACCCGACTGGATTCGAGCGGTACATCGAACCCTTCTTCGGAAGCGGGGCGGTGTACTTCGACCTGCTCGCGTCGGGACGCCTCGCCGGCCGGCAGGCCTGGATCCTCGATGGCAATCCGGACCTCGTGGGCTGCTACCTGGCGCTACGCGACCATACCGAGGCGGTCATTGAGGAACTCGCCGTGCTCGAACGACACCACCGTGCCGGCGGCACGAGTTTCTACTACGAAGTGCGCGACCGCCGATTCAACCCGAGGCGCGCGGCGGACCCTGGCGTGTATGCCCCGGATCTGGCGGCCATGCTGATCTACTTAAATCGCACCGGCTTCAACGGTCTCTTTCGGTTGAACCGCAATGGTGGCTACAACGTGCCAGCGGGCCGATACGAAAATCCGACGATCTGCGACGCGGCGCACCTCCGCGGGGTGGCCGCCGCCCTGAGTGGCGGATCGGTCAGGATCGACGGAGGTTCCTTCGAGGAGCCCCTGGAGTCGGCGGGGCCTGGCGACTTCGTCTACTGCGATCCTCCATACGCGCCACTCGGCCCGACAGCCCGATTCGCGCAATACACGGCAGCCGGATTCGGGGAGCCCGACCAGCAGCGCCTCCAGCATGCGGTCCTGGGTGCTGTTCGCCGAGGTGCCATCGTCGTGCTCTCCAACTCCAGCACGCCCTTCATCGAGGCGCTGTACGGCGGCCACGAAGCCCGGCGAGCCGGGCTCGTGATGCGCCGGGTGCCCGCAAGGCGCGCCATCAATTCGCGCGCGGCGCTACGGGGTCCTGTGAACGAGGTCCTCGTTACGAATCTGGCAATCTCGAATCTCCCTGGCCGAGCCCGTCCACTTAAGGCCTCGCTTCGGCAAAGTGTCCGTACGGCCTGACCACTGAACTTCGATATACTTTCTGCGTGGGCGGACCTGGGTGGATCGGAACTGCTCTTGGGCGAAAGTGGCGGAACTGGCAGACGCGCCAGACTTAGGATCTGGTACCCGCAAGGGTATGGGGGTTCGAGTCCCTCCTTTCGCACCACCCCGTCCTCCCCCCGCCGCCGGGGTCGGATGCTATAGTAGGGCTCACGCTACATCGTGCTTCTAACATCCCGCATATGAGACAAGACTCGCGGGACGACAGAGGCCCGAGGAATAGGCGGCCAGCATCCTGGCAACGTCCTGCGCTGGTGCCCCACACCGGTTTCCGGCCCAACCCCTCATGACACACCAACTCG
>Ga0302135_10000121_pt1 | contig 45240 bp, 41 predicted proteins | sample CBN3_surface_MG_FD_203119 | JGI IMG/M metagenome (GOLD analysis project Ga0302135, IMG submission 203119) | Marine microbial communities from Western Arctic Ocean, Canada - CBN3_32.1 | ecosystem: Environmental > Aquatic > Marine > Oceanic | place: Canada: Western Arctic Ocean | collected...
CCGCTTTGGGTCGGGAGCTGCCGGTCAGCCCCAAACAATCTCACCACGCTATTATGTCCGCTATGGCCCTAAAAGCAGACCCTCAGTTATTGTTGATCTTCATATCTGCGAACGGCAGCTCCCGACCCCAAGCGGACATGTATAGATTTGTAGTTCTGACGTCAATGCTGGATAGAGGATGAAAATTTTGTCTTCTATTTTAGTAAAACTTGAGGGTGGAATCGAACCACCGACATGAGGATTTTCAGTAGACTGCGCGACCAATTCGTCAATTGAATCAACGAGTTCAAACTACGAAATCAAAGTGTGCTATTAAAATCGGTAAAATACCGGTGTTTCTGTCAAGATTAAATCTGTCCCTAACTATTTGCATGCCACAGGAGATTTCATTATGCCTGACTCCATGATCTGTCCGAGCATATCCGTTGGAGTTATTAGACTTCCAGCGCTTGTACTAGTATTCGGTGTGGCGATTATGCTGCAGGCGTGCCAGCAACCTGCACCATCCGATGCCGAAACAGGGATGTTGACGGCGAATGTTCAGGTGGAACCACCCGGCTTCATTCTTTGGCAGGCATCGGAACTGGCACAGCGAAACACCCAACTCGGTACGACCATTGGTGCAGACGGCTCCTCTCGGGAGACGCTGGCCGATTATGTTACTCCTGCCAGATCACACCGCTTTCGGTTCATTCGCCGGGATCGGGACGGCTTGCCGGAACAGCACGACGACATCGAAGATTACGTCTACATTCAAAGTGGGCAAGGGACCATCCTTGTCGGAGGACAAATGTTAGGACGCACGGGTGATCTGGGGACCGAGATTAATGGTGGCACTCGATATTCAGTGGGAGCCGGCGACATACTCCGCATACCGGCAGGGATTCCGCATGCCTACCTTGTAGGGGACGCAGGGCACATCACGTATGTCCTCGTGAGAGTCCCCGCTTTCAGGGGTGCGGTAGTGGCGGATCCGGATGGACAGGCTCCAGCGCTTGAGCCGCTAGGCTTCGGCTTATGGCGGGCAGCGGAGTTAGAACAACGGAACGCGGTCCTTGACACGAGGATACGCACAGATGGCTCCGCTCGCGAGACACTTGCCGACTACGGCGTGGGAGGCAGCTCTCACCGCATTCGATTCCTGCGGCGAAACCGGGACGGCTGGCCCGAGCTGCATGACGATATTATAGACGTCGTTTTCGTCCAGAGTGGCAATGGATCAGTTCAGATGGGCGGAGAGATGATCGGCGGATCGAACGTTCCCGGTTCCACGATCAACGGTGGATCACGATTTTCCGTGGCTGCCGGCGATGTACTACACATCCCTGCCAAAATGCCTCACGCCTATCTGGCGACCCAGGGTGATCATATTACCTATGTGTTAATGCGTGTTCCCGCTTTTGACAGTTTATAAAAAGTATAAAAGGGGACGGGCCACTTTTACTAATGCAAATAAAAAGATAAGAGAGAGTCAAAAAGAAATGGTGCTCAGGGACGGACCAATTCGCCTGGAGCGAATTAGTGCAGCAGTAGGCTGGGCGTAGCCCGAGCCCATGGATGGGCGAGTCAATCAAACCACCGACACGAGGATTTTCAGAAGACATGTGCAATTTAACTTTATAATAATCAATAAGTTAAAAGCTCGGAATCAGAGTGTGCTAAGAAGTGTGCTATGGATTGTCAGCAATATTGGCCAAAACTACTGTATTTCTACCCCGCCCCAATTCATTTAAATCAATCAGTGTTCGCAGGTAGTCAACGCCCATTCGCTGACTGAATTGTACATTTCGGCTGCTAAACGGTGGACGGCAGTAAAAACCCTGTGGAAGATGGGCTTAGTCGTTAGCGGTAAAAGTACGAAAGCATTGGAAATAGCAACTACCACGGCAAATCCTCCAATTTCAGGAGTGAACGCATCCCGCTCGTAAAATACTTCTTAACTCTATAGGAAAATATGATGAAAATGACACTAACAAGAAAGTTTGTAGCAATTGCTCTATTGGGGTTTTTCTCCCAGTTTTCGATGGCGCAGAACCAAGCGGCAATCGGAGCCCTGCAAGAAATCGCTGGGATCGTCGCCTCAATAAACCATTTTCCGTCAGACGCTGACAAAGCCGCATTGGCAGCTATCTCTAACAATGACAGCTTGGGTCAGGGCATAAAAATGATGGCCGGTGCTGTATCCGGCATAAACCATTCCGCAACAGACCAAGGCAAACAAATGATGGCTCAACTTCAACAAGCTGCTCAGGCGCCAGATCAGTTTAAATCATTAGCTAGAATTATTGCTGATTTCAACCATATGCCAAGCGATGAAGACAAAGCAACGCTAGCTCAACTATTTCCCTAGCACAGAACTAATAGACCATGGATAGGCTTCTCCTGTTGATGGGGAAGTCCCCGATCCATAGCTTCTACTGGAAACAAAAGATATGAATGCTGTTAGTCCTACTGTGTTTCAAAGGCTATTGTTTATATGCGTAGCTGTGGTTCTGGTTCCTACTTCTCTCTATGGCTCTCTTGCTATAAAAGCTCGATTTTCCGACGGGCCGTCTGTGATATTCAGCGGTGGTCCGGTCATTGCCGGGGAGTTGGTAACCGGAGCGGAACCAGACTGGAGCTTTGTTCGCGGCATTAGAGAGTTTGAGCTACAACTCCTAAATCCTGCCAATTCAAGAACGCTTTGGATTGTAGAAGTTGAAAACAAACTCTACCTGAATTCAAATTACATGGGTGGACTTCGGCAACGGTTTTGGAAGAGATGGCCTGCACAAGCAGAGCGAGATGGCCGCGCGATGATTCGTATCGATGGTAAACGCTACGAACGCAGCTTAGTGCGAATCAAGGCAGGTTCAATTGTCGATCGTGTAACCCAGGCATTTTCTGAAAAGTATCCAGTTGAAATGACAACTGCTGAAGTTGAGTTGGAGACGCTCTGGCTTTTCGAACTTGCTCCACGGAATCAGATAACAAATGGAGGTTCAAGGTGAAATCTTCCTATAAAAAATTGGGGATTGTTTTAGTCACGCTCGTTCTTATTGTTCTTTTCGTGCCAGGAGTCGGGAATATTATTGAGCGATTGCTAATGCTATCGATGGCAAGATTAGGAGGGTAGTTCGCTTCTGAGTGTGAGCTAGTCAGAGCTATTCTGGCAATAGCTTACTCATTTCGAATTGTTCCTCTTCGTTTGCTTGGTGAAGCAAAACATATTTACAGAATGGCGTGTAAAAAGCTCGTTCTGACCATTATCAATTGCAATCAAGGCCCTGGCCTCTTAAGCAATGGGCCAATTATGTCCAACTAGGGCTGACGGGGTACAGTCGGCTTCCACTACAATCTGGTTTTCCATCTCGGAATCACTGAGCGCGGCATTCATCTCAATTTTTTTTGTGATCACAGCAGAGCCTGCCACTGCCGAATCTTTGGAAGAAGGTTTCAGCACAGCAACAGCCTTGGCTATGCAGTCGCCGACAGCATCGATGTCACTGATATTCTTCTCGACAACTGAATTGGCCGGCAGGGAACGAATGACATAGTTTTCCAATTTGTATTTATTGCCGTTGGAACTTAGCTGTAAGATCTTCACAGCGGTGGAACTTATGTCCACGCCCGGCAAAGTCTTGGCACTCTTGCCAATACCGCTTATCCCTATTTTTGCCAGTATATCCAGCACGCTAATTCCTCTGCGCAAACGTTGAAGCAGACCGCCCGTCCCGGCTCTGCGCCTATGCTATATCCTGCAGGCGCTATTGAAAACCAGGGCAGAATCTCTGAGTTCTACCATCGGGCAATAATAATTCCAATAATAACAGCAGCTTAGCTACTTATTACCCAAATGTTAATCTTCCAGCTTTGAATATCGGCCGAGAAAATCTTTTTTATAGTTTTCAACTAATTATCAGACTTTCAGAATAAACAACTTTAGTATTTCTAGTCTAACCAAGCACGGCTGAATTTCTATGAATCAGATCACGTTTGGGTCACTGGCAACACTCGAGAAAGCCGCTATAATTACGGGGCTGTGGGGATATTTGAGCGCGCTTGCTCGAAATCGAAGCCAACAGCGGAGAATCCGCTTCATTTCACTCGGCCGAGTAAGTGCCAGATCCCTGATAATATTTCCGTAAGCTGAGAAAATTTGCGCTATTGCCCGAATCTAACGACTAAAAAGCCAAAACCATCCAGAATTACAGCGCTTTAGTAGATGCCGGGTGTATAATTCTTAATTCTGTACGACAGATATAGTGGTAATACACAGCAAGGGTTGCGAAAATTTAGCTTTGCGCCCGTGTCCATAACTAGCGCGAAGGTAATCCCAGAGGCCAGCAACGGGTGACTGCGAAGTTTCAACTTATTGGGAAATCGGCTGCAGTGCTGCTAGTCGCCGGTGTCAACGGCATCATCATGGTAAGCGCCGCTGCCTACCTGTATCTGGCGCCGCTACTGCCCTCACCCGAAACCTATAAAGATGTGCAGCTGGAAACCCCGCTGCGCATCTACACCGCCGATAATCGCCTGATCGACGAAATCGGCAACCGCCGCAACCCGGTCAGCTTCGATGAAATCCCCCTGGTCTTGACTAATGCGCTCATCGCTACCGAGGATGTGCGCTTCTATTCTCACCCCGGCGTAGATATTCAAAGTTTGCTGCGAGGCTTCTATGGCTTTATTCGTGGCGTAAATCTGGGTGGCGGCAGCACTATCACCATGCAGTTGGCTAACAATCTTTCATTCGATAGTGACAATGTCTACCTGCGAAAATTTAAGGAAATACCGTTTGCCCTGCAAATACAACGAGAATTGACCAAGCAGGAGATTCTCACACTGTATTTGAATACGATATATTTTGGCGCCGGCGCAGATGGCATTGGCGCCGCCGCCTTCGTTTACTACGGCAAGGCGGTGAGCGAACTCAGCCTGGCCGAAGCCGCCATGATGATTTCCCTGCTGCCCTGCCCATCTACCTGTAATCCTCTGAGTAATCCAGAACGAGCAATAGAAAGACGCGAAACCCGGTTAGTCAACATGCTCAATGAAGGCATGATAGACAGCGCCGAGTTCGCTACCGCGAACAACGCCGCCGTTACAGCAGGCAGACACAATCGCAATATTGCAGTCCCCGCTCCCTATATCGCGGAAATGGTACGGCAACAGCTCTATGACGAATTTGGCGAAGACACCTACACCCGGGGATTTGAAGTCACCACCAGCATTGATGGCGACAAACAGTTGGCCGCCAATCAGGCGCTTATCGAGGGTCTGGAAGTTTACTATGACAAGCGTCACGGCTACCGCGGCCCCAGCGCCCAATACCCGATCGAGACCCCGGATCTGCACGCAGCAGCATCGACAGATCCATCGAGCACGGACACGGAATACTGGCTGCAACAGCTACAAGTCGTTCCGGTATACGGCAACCAACAACCGGCCGTTGTAACTTCGGTACAGCAGCGCCAGTTCACCGCTCTGCTTAAATCCGGAGAAACCGTTACCGTGCCCTGGGAAGGCTTGAACTGGGCGTATACTTTCCGGAGTCGCAACGAAGCCTGGCCGCCGCCACAACAAGCCGCAGACGCGGTGCAGATCGGCGATTTGATTCGAGTGAAACAGGGCCAGGATTTTTGGGAGTTGGGTCAGGTGCCCGACATACAAGGCGCCCTGGTCTCGATGTCACCTTCGAACGGTGAAGTGCTGGCACTGGTTGGAGGCTACAATTTTCGCCGTTCCCAGGTGAACCGGGTGTTGCAGCCACGGCCTCCAGGCTCCAATTTCAAGCCCTTTCTCTATGGTGCCGCTCTGGAGCATGGCTACACTCCTGCCAGCACCATCAATGACGCGCCGATTACGCGCGGCGACTACCGCCCAAATAATTACGACAATAACTTTCTGGGTCCAGTGACCCTGCGTTATGCCTTGAAAGAATCTCGCAACGTTCCCGCGGTGCGCCTGTACGACCAACTGGGCTCGGCCAAGGTGCTGCCGTTCGCGGCCAAGTTTGGAATTCAGACCCAGAATTTCCCCCGCAGCGACTTAACCGTTGCACTGGGCAGCCAGGATGTACCACCGCTGGATATTGTCACGGCTTATGCCGCCATCGCCAACGGCGGCTATAAAATTGATCCCTGGTTCATAAAACAGATCAGCAACCCCACCGACGGCATCTTATTTCAGGCAAATCCCAGTGTCGTCTGTGAAGATTGCAGCCAGTCCGACGACGAATCTGCCCAGGTGCTGGTGCCAGCTCCACGTATAATCGATTCCCGCATAGCCTATATTCTCAACTCCATGCTGCGCTCGGTTATCGAGGAAGGCAGTGGCGCCCGGGTGCAGAGAGATTTGGCCAGAGGCGACCTAATGGGCAAAACTGGCACCACCAATGGACCGCAGGAATTGTGGTTTTCCGGATTCAACAGTGACATTGTCACTACCGTGTTCGTAGGTTTCGATACGCCGGAGCCCCTGGGAGAACGCGAACAAGGTGCGACTATCGCCGTGCCAATCTGGATAGACTACATGCGGGCCGCACTCGCCAATACACCGGAGCAAACCATGAGCCGCCCCGACGGCATCGTCGATCGTTTGATTGATAAAACCACGGGGGCAGCAGCCACTCCGGGCGATCCCAATTCCATGTTTGAATTCTTCAGAACCGAGAACGCACCAGAGATGCAGGACGCGCAATTACCTAGGGTAAATCTCGACGAGAAAGAGAGCGAAGAAATCGCCACAGAAACGATTTTCTAGAAAAGGCCGGGGTTGCTTCGATGCAGCACCGAAGCCCGCTGCCCCGGTTATTGCCCGGAGGCAGTGAAGTGCCGTGAAGACTGTTCTAATGCAAGAAAAGGTCGGTCGAATGTAAGAAAACTGGTCGAACTAAGAGGCTGCCTAGACTCTGCGACTACCAAAACGCTTCTTAAAGCGATCGACGCGACCACCGCTGTCAAGAGTTTTCTGTTTACCCGTATAGAAAGGGTGACACTCGGAACACACTTCGATCAGTATGTCTTTACCCAGAGTCGATTGGGTCTGAATAACGTTGCCGCAGCTACAGGTGGCCTTAATGGGGCCGTAGCTTGGATGAATTTTTGGTTTCACGGTATTTCCTCTCAGTTGATGTCGCCACATCGGACGCGATGCACCACATCTGCTTTTATCCTGTGGTCCCAGCTGCTACTGACTAAGACGACTATGACCAAAGGGGCGTGCATTCTAACAGAGAATTTCTAAGACACAAGCTTAGCAACGCGGGCGAAGACGGCGGCAGGACCAGAAAACAGGCAGCTAGCTGCCTACGACCCGTGCTGAGCCCTGATTTGATTGTGATTGTGTACTGCCTCGGCCATGATTTTTGTGAAAAGCTCGGTAACCAGCTCAGGGTTGAGCTTCTTTTCCGCGCACAGCACTCTCAAGGCATCAAGCTTGCGCGCCTCCCTGCCCGCGTCGACGGCATCGAGTGCCCTGGAAGCCTTGAGCATGCCTACACGGTGGGTGAGCGCGAAACGCCGCGCCAGCAACTGCACCAGCTCCCGGTCAATCTGATCTATCTTGTCTCTTATTTCCAGCAACTCAGCTGGAACTGACTCTGCGGTCATGGGTATGCATCCTCTGTCTTTACCAGTTCTTGCCCCAGGTGACTGAGGCGCAGCCGAGCTCTGAATAACGCGATTGGCGCTCACGGCGCGTAATCGAGCCAGAGTATAAACCAAGCGGCCGCCGATTTGATATTCGATATCATTATGGAGCCTTAGCTTGCAGCGAAAGTTGTTTGCCCGCCTGATTAAATTTACACTACTTCGAGTTTTGCAAGTCACACCCACAACAATTTACTATTTATGCCTAGCCCTAATAAATCAGTCTATCGCGGCCTTGTCCTGCAGGTCGCGGTGCCTTCTCCGCTATACCGCAGCTTCGATTATCTGCCCAAGGACTCTGCAGCTACTGATGCTGGAGCCAGGCTGGCAGGGAAGACACCGAACCCGGACAGCAAGCCAGGTATTCGGGTGCTGGTACCCTTCGGAAATCGCAAACTGGTTGGCATTGTAACTGGCGTCAGTAACCGTTCAGCGCTGAGCAAAGACAAACTGAAATCAATTCTGGCGGTGCTCGACACCGAGCCCGTATTTACTGATGCTGTCTTCAAGACACTGTTGTGGGCCGCACGTTATTACCAGCACCCTATCGGCGAAGTAATGGCCAGCGCGCTACCTCTTAGAATGCGCAGCGCCAGCAAAGGGCAGCAACAGGAAACTTTCTGGAAAGTGGAGAATTGCATCACCGATGAAAGCCTCGTCACACTTAATCGGGCGGCCAGGCAGAAGGCATTGTTTGAGTTTATTGCTGCAGCGGGAGAAGTCACACAAGATCAATGGCTAACTGCAGGCTATAGCCAGGCTCTGATATCACAGCTGCAAAAGAAAAATCTCCTTAAAAAGTGCTCTCGAATACTATCGACAGCGTTTACCAGCAATGAATTTGATCCGATTTCAGCGCCGCTAAAAACCACACACCAGCTCAATGCCGACCAACACCACGCCGTTAGTAAAATCACTGCGGGACTGGACAAGTTTTCCTGCTATCTGCTGGATGGCGTTACCGGCTCAGGCAAAACTGAGGTTTATATGCGCGCGATGCAGGAGTTACTCAGTGTCGGCAAACAATGCCTGGTGTTGGTACCCGAAATTGGCTTGACGCCTCAGACTGTGGCGCGCTTCGAACGCCGATTTTCCTACCCTGTGGTCGCGCTGCACTCCGGCTTGAATGACCACGAACGCGCGACAGCCTGGGAGCAGGCCAGACGAGGTAGCGCTGGCATCATTATCGGTACCCGCTCTGCAGTGTTCACGCCCATGTTAAAGCCCGGCCTGATCATCATCGATGAGGAGCACGACGCGTCCTTTAAACAACAGGAAGGGTTTCGTTACTCAGCACGGGATCTTGCGGTAATGCGAGCACGAGAAGAAAATATTTCCATTATTTTAGGGTCAGCAACACCCAGCATGGAGAGTTTACAGAACGCACGCACTAATAAATTCACCTACCTGCAGCTGACCGAGCGTGCAGGTGCGGCGCGCGCCTGCGCCATGGAACTAATTGACGTTGCAGCCGCTCCGCTCGAAGAAGGGTTTTCTGAACAGCTACTCTATAAAATACAAAGACACATCGATGCGAAGAATCAAGTGCTGGTGTTTATTAATCGACGTGGGTTTGCACCGGTTTTGCACTGTCAGAATTGCGCCTGGGTTGCGGAGTGTGATCACTGCGTTGCTCAGTACACCGTGCATGCGAAGCCGCCAGCAATTCGCTGCCACCACTGCGGCACCAGCAAGCAATTACCCAGGCATTGCCCGTCCTGTCAATCGAGAAATCTGACCACGTTTGGGATTGGAACTCAAAAAATTGAAGCGTTCCTGAGCAGGAAATTTCCGCATCTGCCTGTGCTTCGAATTGACCGGGATTCCACCCGAGGCAAGCACAGCCTCGCCAAGTTTTTAAAGCAGATCGAGAAAGGCGACCCTTGCATCCTGCTGGGCACCCAGATGCTGGCGAAAGGCCACCACTTCCCGGGCATCACTCTGGTGGCCATACTGGATGCCGATGCCGGCCTCTTTAGCGCCGACTTCCGGGGTCAGGAGCATATGGCCCAAACTATCACCCAGGTGGCGGGAAGAGCTGGTCGCGCGGAGCGTACTGGTGAGGTGGTAATCCAGTCCCGACATACCAGCCATGCCACCCTGCAGACTCTCTGCCGCGCCAGTTATGCAGAATTTGCCGAGATTTTGTTTGCTGAACGCAAAGAGGCTGACATGCCACCTTTCACTCACCTGTGCCTGATTCGTGCCGAAGCCATTGAACTCAAAGACCCCATAAGCTATCTAAAGAAGGTTGCGGCAATAACGGCAAAGCTTTGTGCCGAACACGAGCTGGCGGCAGAGTGGCTAGGCCCGATTCCTGCACCCATGGAAAAACGTGCCGGAAAGTACCGTATGCAGTTGCTATTGAAGAGCAAAAATCGCGGCGTTATGCAGAAACTGCTGCAGCACCTGACCCCCGCTATGGCGGCCCTCAAACACACTCGCCAGTTGCGCTGGAGTATCGACGTGGACCCTCAGGATCTGATCTAGCAGGCCGTCGAAAGGCTCTCAGGCGCGTGCTAGCAGCTCGTTGAAAAGCTTTCAGGCAAATATCAGGGACCTAAATCAACTATAGCTTAGCCCCCATTAACCGATAATTGTGGTGGCTGAACTTTCTTTGCATTAGGCTTTGCAATAAGGATTGCAGCTATACTCGCGGCAAATTTCCTGCGCCAGCACCGCTGCTCTATCATTTCTTCACTGGAAACCAGGCATGACCCAGGATTTCGCTAAAATCAGACCAGAACCGATACTGGAGAGGACAACGGTAGAGCAGCCTTCGGCCTGGTTACTCATGGGTACCGGCGTAGTCGTAGGCCTGGCCGTTGGCGTCTTCGCCTGCGTACTGTTCTATCTATCTGGCAATGTACCGCCGCTTGCCAGCAGCAATTTCCAGCAGCTCAGCGCAACCCCGGTGCAGATACCCGAGCCGCTGGAGCAAGAAAATCCCAAAGAGCTACAGCTGGAATTCTATACCGCGCTGGGAGAATACGAAGTCGAGGTCGATGCAACGCCAGTTGAAATCATCAGCCCAGAGCAGCTAGCCGCGACCCAGCAACAAATCCTGCCCCAGAGCTACGTCTTGCAAACAGGTGCCTTCGAACAGCAAGACCGCGCCAACTCAGAAATGCGGCGACTGCAGGCCCTGAGCTTGAAAGTGGTGGTGAAACTACTGCCACTTATCGGCAGCACCCTGTATCTGGTGCAATCCGGACCCTACGACACCACCGCACAACTGCAGGACGCCGAGCAGTTACTGCGCCGCAACAACATTGCCAGCATGCGTTTGCGCCTGCAGTAATCCCACTCCAAACCTACCTCCAATTGGAGGAGAACACTCTACCCCTTATCTATATCCCACGAAAATATCTCTTTGTCCTGATATTTTGAGATCTATCTGGAGGAACTCTCCTTGCAGCCCTCCCGGATTCCTTCGCTTAATTTCTTATCTGAACAATCAAGCGATGGGATGCCGTACCCTTCTGCATCAGCGATAAAAGCGCAGCACTGAGTGACAGAGAGAGACCGTCCTTTGGGCTCTCGACCGAGGGAAGGAACGCCGGAGGGGTACAAGCTGCTGAGGCAGAAGGGTACGGGAGCACAGCGCGCCTTCACCGAACCTCCTCAAACGGTGCCATTGATATTTCAGAGCTAATTCAGGATCTCAGAAATCTCAATCACCCAGCCCCAACACCTTGATTTCTAACCGCGTGCCACCATATTTTCAAGCTTGTGTGCTAACGTAAGCACAGACTGAAAACAGGAGAGTTGGATTGGATCAATTCAGAGGCACAACCATCGTCTCGGTACGGCGTGGCAACAAAGTTGTCATCGGTGGCGACGGCCAGGTTTCCCAGGGCAATACCATCCTCAAGGGCAATGCCCGCAAGGTTCGACGGCTGTACAAGGATCAGGTAATAGCGGGCTTCGCCGGCGGCACCGCCGATGCCTTCACGCTATTCGAACGCTTCGAGGAACAACTGGAGAAACACCACGGCAAGCTGGTTCGAGCTGCCGTCGAGCTAGCCAAATTATGGCGCACCGAGCGTTCGCTGCGCCGGCTCGAGGCCCTACTGCTGGTCGCGGACAAGGAAGCCTCGCTTATCGTCACCGGCAATGGCGATGTTATCGAGCCAGAGGATTCGATTATGGCGATAGGTTCCGGTGGACCCTTTGCGCTTTCTGCCGCCCGTGCACTGCTGCAGAACACCGATCTCGAAGCGCGGAATGTTGTCGAGAAAAGTCTCTGTATTGCCGCAGACATCTGCGTCTACACCAATCAAAATCACACTATTGAAGAGCTGGATATTGCCTAAGCTGAAAATATCCAGCCACCAGAACTGAATACAGGTAGCCCTAATGCCCCAATCATCTGCACTTTTAAAAGCTACGCCGCTGACGCATTCGTCCCTGATGACGCCCAGAGAAATCACCTCGGAACTGGACAAACACATTGTTGGCCAGAGCGCGGCCAAGCGAGCAGTAGCTATTGCCTTGCGCAATCGCTGGCGTCGCATGCAACTCGACGAAGAGCTGCGCAACGAAATCGCGCCAAAAAACATTCTCATGATCGGCCCCACCGGCGTGGGCAAGACCGAGATTGCGCGTCGGCTTGCGAAACTGGCCCAGGCCCCCTTCATAAAAATTGAAGCGACAAAATTCACCGAGGTGGGTTATGTGGGCCGCGATGTTGAGTCGATCATTCGTGACCTCATTGACGTCGCCGTGAAGATGATTCGAGAGGCGGAAATTCACAAGGTGCAACACCTGGCCGAAGATCTGGCGGAAGAGAGAATTCTCGATGTGTTACTGCCGCAGGCTCGTAGCGATGAAGATTCAGCAGAGCACGGCCAGTCCAGTGCCCGCCAGGTGTTTCGAAAAAAATTGCGCCGGGGTGAGCTTGATGACAAGGAAATTGAAATCAAGATAGCGGAGCCGACGACGGGTATCGAGATTATGGCGCCTCCCGGTCTGGAGGAAATGACCAGCCAACTCAAAGATATGTTCTCCAATATGAACAGCGGTAAGAAGCACTCCCGCCGCATGACCGTGCAAGCTGCATATAAGGTAGTAAAGGATGAGGAAGCGGCCAAGCTCATCAACGAAGAAGACATTAAAAACCGTGCTATCGAGGCCACCGAACAAACCGGCATCGTTTTTCTCGATGAGATCGACAAGGTCACCAACCGTCACGACCAGGCTGGTGCGGGGGTTTCCCGAGAGGGGGTACAGCGAGATTTGCTGCCGCTGATTGAAGGCTCAACAGTGACCACCAAATACGGCAGTATCAAGACCGACCATATCCTCTTTATTGCTTCCGGCGCTTTCCATTTGTCCAAGCCTTCAGATCTTATTCCGGAACTGCAGGGCCGTCTGCCCATACGCGTTGAGTTGAATGCTCTGACTGCAGAGGATTTCGAGCGCATTCTGGAAGAGCCGGACGCCTCGCTAACTGAGCAATACCAGGCTCTGCTTGCCACCGAGGATGTGCACATTACATTCAGCAAGGACGGTATCGCCAAGATTGCGGAGATCGCCTGGCAGGTTAACGAGAGGACGGAAAATATTGGTGCCAGGAGATTGCACACGGTGATGGAGCGATTGCTGGAGGAAATATCGTTTGCTGCTTCCGATCTTGCGGTTGGGGACAATAAGGAACTGGTGATTGACAGTGCCTATGTGGAGCAGCAGTTGGACGAACTGGCGAAGGATGATGACTTGAGCCGGTATATTCTTTAAGCAGCAGTGCTTATGGTTTAAGGAGGCTTTATAGCTCAGCTTTCGATGCGTAGAATTGAGATATAATCGAATCAGCAAATGAAAACTACAGACAACAGCCCACCCACTGATATCAAATTGCACAAGAAGTCGGGCATTTTGGAGCTGGTTTATGGTGGTGGTGCGGTCTGTCAGCTCAGTGCCGAGTTTCTGCGGGTGCTTTCGCCTTCGGCCGAAGTTCGAGGTCATGGCAGGGGACAGGAAACACTGCAAGTTGGCAAACGCAGGGTGCAGATTACCCGGATTGAGCCGGTGGGAAACTACGCCATCAAGCTGGCGTTTGATGATGGTCACGACTCCGGCATCTATAGCTGGGCCTATTTGCAGGAGCTTTGCGGCAACGAAAAAGCGCTGTGGAAGCGCTATCTGAAGCAACTATCCGCTGCCCACGCCAGTCGAGACGTATTGCCAGCTGATACGCAAGTGATTACCATTAGACCATCCCCATCGAAGTAATTCGGCACGCAGCCCTACACAAAAAATTCATGACAAAGCATTCCAATTCAAAGCCATCCACAGCCGCTGAGGAAACAACTCACTTTGGCTTCGAACAGGTTCCTGTGGCCGAGAAAGAGCAACGAGTTGGCCAGGTGTTCAAATCTGTAGCGGGCTGCTACGACATAATGAATGATGTGATGTCCCTGGGTTCCCATCGGCTTATCAAGCGTTTTACAGTTGAATTGAGTGCGCTGCGTGCCGGTCACAAAGTGTTAGACCTGGCCGGTGGCACCGGCGATTTCAGCCTGCGATTTTCACCACTGGTGGGAGCAGAAGGTCAGGTTGTGCTTGCCGACATCAACGCAGCCATGTTGGCGGTAGGTCGCGATCGCATTATCGACAAGGGCTTCAACACTAACGTTAACTTTGCCCAGGTAAACGCCGAGGCGTTGCCGTTTGCTAACAATTCATTCGACTGTGTTTGCATTGCCTATGGCCTGCGCAATGTTACCAACAAGGATGCGGCTCTGGAATCCATGCAGCGAGTGCTGAAACCTGGTGGTCGCGTATTGATACTGGAGTTTTCCAAGCCAACAAATGAACTCATGGGAAAAGCCTATGATGCCTATTCGAAATTGTGGCCGCTCGCTGGCAAGTTGATCACCGGCGACGCGGCCAGCTATCGGTATTTGGTTGAGTCTATTCGCATGCACCCGGATCAGGATTCACTGCTGCAAATGATGCAATCTGCCGGACTGGAAAACTGCAAGTACCACAATGTGATGAGTGGGATTTGCGCCATTCACGTCGGCTTTAAGCCCTTGCCAGCATAATGGACTAATTCGCAGGTCGCTCATTGATACAAATACTAAAATCATTAGCGCTGCTCCCGGTGGAGAAAGTTCTCAACCAGTTGCTACGGAACGATCCCTATCTGCTAGCACAACTGGCACCCTTCCACGGCAAAACACTTGCAGTACTGAGCACTTCGCCAGCGACCACTGTGACCTGCAGTATCGATGCCGGGTTCTTACACATCAGCAGCCTGAGCAGCGAGCAACTCGGTCTGCGCCCGGATGCAGTTATCAGCGGCAAATCAAACGAGCTGATAGGCATGTTGACTGGGGACAGCACGGACAGAGCGCTGGCCAATCCGGCAATATCCATCAGCGGCGACGCCGTGCTGGTACAGGAGCTTTATAGCTGCTTCCGGCAACTGGATGTGCAATGGTCGGACTACCTGGCACCGCTACTCGGCGATGTCATCAGCAATGAACTCGAGCACGTCGCCGACAGTGCCAGCAGGTGGTCGCAAAATGCCCGCCAGTCCTTGCGCCGCAACATCGATGACTATTTGCAGGAAGAAAGCGATTTGCTGCCAATAAGCAGCGAAGTGCTCAACTTCGGCGCCGACCTCGATCGGCTTAAACTCGATATTGACCGGGTTCAGGCTCGCGCCCAACGCCTTGACAAGCACCTCGACGATCTACTAAGCGATTGAAAACTCCGTGCTAATTCCTCTGAGAGCTTCTTGTGAGCGGACCAATCAGATGCTATCTTTGCAAGCCCTTAAAACACTGTGGCTTTAGCCCTATCATAGTGACGCATATTCCCCGCCTTTTTAAAGTCCTCAACGTCATTGCCAAGTACCGGCTGGACGACTTCGTGGCGCAGCAATCGGGCTTTGGCTGGATAAGACTTCTACTCTCACCCTTTCGACTTGTGTGGATGTTCAGCGCGCTTCGAAACGGCAGCAAAAATAGACGACTGCGATTGGCTCTGGAAGAATTAGGCCCTATCTACATCAAATTTGGTCAACTGCTTTCAACCCGTCGCGATTTTCTCGACACCGAGCTGGCGGACGAGTTACAGGGACTGCAGGACAACGTGCCAGCGTTCCTCTCTCCCAGCATTGAGTCGCTGGTAGAGCAGGCACTTGGCACCAGCGTCGATACAGTATTTGCGGAGCTGGAGTCATCCGCTTTTGCTTCCGCCTCCGTCGCCCAGGTGCATAAGGCGACGCTGCTCAGTGGCGAAGAGGTGGTGGTTAAAGTGCTGCGACCGGGGATTGAAAAAACTATCGCCGCCGACATTAAATTACTAAAGTGGCTGGCCCGGCTAATCGAAACTCAAACCTCCATTGGCAAGCGTCTGCGTCCGGTAGAGGTAGTAAATGACTACGAGCAGATAATTTTTGATGAATTGAATCTGCAGGCTGAGGCGGCGAATACAACGCAACTAAAACGCAATTTCGAAAACTCAAAGGTGCTGTACGTACCGAAAATATATTGGGATTTCACTCGCGAAAATATGTTGGTAATGGAGCGTATCCACGGCATTCCCGTAGCCGATATAGACTCACTCAATGCCCACAACATTGATTTGAAAACTCTGGCCGAAACCGGTGTTGACATATTTTTTACCCAGGTATTCGAGCACAACTTCTTTCACGCCGACATGCATCCAGGCAATATTTTTGTTGCCAAAGAAAATCCTGAGACACCGCAATACATCGCTATCGACTGCGCCATTATTGGCTCACTTAGCAACAGAGATCAGGAGTATCTGGCGAAAAATCTATTGGCGATCTTTCGGCGCGACTATCGCAAAGTTGCAGAATTACATGTGGCCTGTGGTTGGGTTCCCGCCGACACCCGCGTGCATGATTTTGAATCGGCAATACGCAGCGTCTGTGAGCCGATCTTCGAGAAGCCACTGAAAGAGATTTCCTTCGGCGTGTTGCTGGTACAACTTTTTCGAACCGCCGGGCGCTTCAACATGGAGGTGCAGCCTTCGCTGGTACTGCTGCAGAAGACCTTGCTCAATATTGAGGGCCTGGGCCGGCAGCTGTATCCCGATCTCGATCTATGGCAAACCGCATTGCCCTATCTTGAAAACTGGAATGCGAAGCGTCTCAACCCATTCACTGTGTTAAGCAGAATTCAGGAGAATATTCCGGGCTGGATAGAGCAGCTACCGGAACTTCCACAGTTGATGATCGATGCTGTCACTCAAAGCAGTCAGCTCAGCGAAATAAATAAGACCCTGCGACAACAACAAGCTGCGGCCGCATTCGCACTGCAGCGCCAGCGACGCCAGTCGGTCTTTGCCGGAGTCACTGCACTGGCAATATCCGTGCTTGCACTGCTACCCGCTGTCTCTGAGACTATGGCCAATGTCCCTGCGCTCAGCCTCGGCTTCGCTGCCCTGGGGGTTTATCTTTTGTGTTTTAACCGGTGAAGTAGCATACTTAGCCGATGCCTTCTTACCTCGATCAAATCAACTGGAATGCAGACGGGCTGGTGGCTGTAGTCACTCAGGATGCCACTAGTGGTCGCATACTTACCCAGGCCTGGTTAAATCGGGATGCGCTTGAAGCCGCGGTGAACGAGCAGCGTGCCGTGTACTGGTCGCGCTCCCGAGCGCGGCTCTGGCGCAAGGGCGAGGAATCTGGCAACGTGCAGAAGCTTGTGGATGTATATCTGGACTGCGACAATGACGCCGTGTGTTATCGCGTCGAGCAGATAGGGGGCATCGCCTGCCACACCGGCCGCGAAAGTTGTTTCTACCAGAGGCTGGACGCGGGCTGCTGGCACACAGTGGATCCGGTATTAAAAGATCCTGAACTGATGTACAAGCGGAACTGAGATTTAAGCAAGATAGCAAACGACGCTATCTATTGAACAGAGCAGGGCTGTTTGCCTGCCAATTAACCAGCGATACGTGACCCGATCATGAGCGAAGTACTGACAGCACTAACGGCAATACTGGAGCAGCGCAAGTCGGCTGCGGCTACTGACTCCTATGTTGCCAGTCTCCACGCCAAGGGTCTTAACAAGATACTGGAAAAAATTGGCGAGGAAGCCACGGAAACAATTTTAGCGGCAAAAGAATATGAAAATGGCGACGAGCCAGCCAAGCAGGCGGTTATAGAAGAAACCGCCGACCTTTGGTTTCACACCATGGTCATGTTAAGTCATCTCGACTTGCGATCGGATCAGGTGTTGGAGGAGCTCGAAAAACGCTTTAACATGTCCGGCCTTGAAGAAAAGGCATCACGATAAACACGTTCCCGGTAGAATATTAAACAGTTACCGGCTTTGGAGGTACACAATGGGTATAGGTGGTATTGGAATTTGGCAGCTATTGATCGTTTTACTGATCGTGGTAATGCTATTTGGCACTAAAAAACTTCGGAACATTGGCTCCGATCTCGGCGGCGCCTTGAAGGGGTTTAAAACCGCCATGAAAGACGATGAATCCAAAGACTCTGCAGCCACCGAGGAATCTGAAGAGTCAAACGCGTCGACTGGGGAAACTATCGACGCCACCCCCGAGAAGGAAGACTAGGGAGTAGCGCGAAGTCACAGGCGTTGTAACAGCAGGCAGCCCGAGCAAATCCGCATGCGACAGATTTAATAGCACAGCTACTCCTTCAATGTAACGAGCTGCCATTCACCGTTAGCGTCTTAAACCGCTCACCAGACTCCAACTTATGTTTAACATGCACTCGACTGAACTTCTACTAGTCTGCATTGTGGCCTTGATAGTGATAGGCCCGGAGCAGCTGCCGTCGGCTATTAGAACCGCCGGACTGTGGATTGGTCGCTTCCGTCGGAGCTTCTACAAGGTTAAATCCGAGATTGAACGGGAGTTGAATGCAGACGAAATACGCCGGCAGCTACACAATGAATCTGTTATGGGTGAGATCGAAGATGCTAAATCTCAGCTACAGAGCGTGGCGAAAGATGCCGAGGAATCGGTCAACAATATCGTCAACACGGACAATTTCGATCCGGGTGCATCGAAGCAATCCTACGAGAAAGACAAAGACGAAGAGAAAGGGAAAATCAGTGGCGACAAGCCTGAAAAGCCACTGCAACAGGAAGTAACAGAAGAATTAAAAGCAGTGGGCGAGCAGGTAGAAAGTGTTAAGCAGCAGATCTATGGCAGCGGCAAGAATCCCAAACTAGCAAGCAGCACCGAATCCGATGGCAAGCCCGAGGGTAAGTCCGACGAGAAAGCCAAGCTGGTTGTCAACAATACAAGCAAGCAAAAAAATGACATCGGCTGAAGACGAAAAAGAGCTCACACTCATAGATCACCTGGTAGAGCTTCGTGATCGAATCCTGAAAAGCGTTGTCGTGCTGGTGCTGTTATTCCTGGCGCTTTTCTATTTTTCCAATGACATCTATACCTACGTAGCAGAACCTCTGCTCGACGCCTTGCCAGAAAACACCAGCATGATTGCCATCGATCCGACGGCGCCGTTCTTCGCTCCATTCAAACTAACCTTCTACGTCGCGTTTATGTTGACGGCTCCCTATATTCTGTTTCAGCTGTGGTCATTTATTGCTCCAGGGCTATACAAAAACGAAAAAGAAATTGCTATTCCGCTGTTTATCTCCAGCGTGGTTTTGTTCTACGCTGGCATAGCCTTTGCGCGCTATATATTGTTTGACATAATTTTTGGTTTTTTTATCTCGGTGGCACCTGAGGGTATTCAGGTCGCGCCCGACATTAGCAGTTTCCTCAGCTTTGCTCTAACCCTGTTCTTTGCCTTCGGGATTGCATTCGAAATACCGATTGCGGTGTTCCTGTGCATCTGGGCTGGATTGGCAGAGCCGGACTCACTTACCCAAAAACGCCCGTACGTGGTAGTCGGTTGCTTCGTGGTAGCGATGATGCTGACGCCACCGGACCCGTTCACGCAGTCGATGTTGGCATTCCCGATGTGGGCACTGTTTGAGTTAGGGATAGTGGCTGGCAGGATAGTGGGTAAACGCAAGCAAGAGGACGATGAAGCCAACAATGACGCTGACTCTAAAGCCTGAGTAGTCAGACCTGCAAAATAAAAGTTACCGGCCCATCATTTTCTAGCGTAATTTGCATGTCCGTCGCAAATTTTCCGTCTCGAACGACCTCGTGCCGCGCCATTGCCGTAGCGACTAGCCGCTGATAGATTTTCTCAGCTTCCGCAGGCGGCTTGGCAGAAGTAAAGCTGGGGCGCAGACCTTTATCCGTACTTGCCGCCAGGGTGAACTGGGACACCAACATCAGCTCCCCACCCACAGCCTTCAAATCCAGATTCATGCGGCCCTCATCGTCGCCGAAAACCCGGTAGGCCAGGATCTTATCCACCAGCTTTCCCGTGAGCCCGGCATTATCGGCTGTTTCAATACCTATGAAGGCGAGCAACCCTGGGCCAATTTCAGAATAGAGCTGCCCATCGATTTTTACCCGCGCCCAATTGACGCGTTGAATGAGTGCGATCATGCAGCGACCACTCCAGGGCGTTAGCTGGCAGCTTGCAATTGCCGGGCAATATCGGCAACCGCTCGCACCAGGGCGTCGACGGTGCCCGGTTCCGAGGCGGAATGGCCAGAATCCCGCACGATGACAAGCTCCGAGTTAGGCCAGTGCTGATGCAGCGAGTGGGCATTGCTAAGCGGGCAAACCATATCGTAGCGGCCGTGAACAATGCGGCCGGGGATGTCCTGGATCGACTGCATATTCTCGAGCATTTGGTTTTCGTCGATAAAACCCTTATTGACAAAATAGTGGGACTCGATGCGGGCTAATGCCAGGGCATTGTGAGGTTTGGTGAATTTGGCCAGCGCCGTTGGGCTGGGTCTCAGCTTGGCACAATTCCCCTCCCATGCCGACCAGGCTTTGGCCGCGCCCATGCGCAGCAATTCATCGTCACCCTGCAAGCGGGAATAGTAGGCCTGTGCCAGATCATCCCGTTCATCCTCGGGAATAGGCTTGATGAACTCCTCCCAGAAATCCGGAAATATGCGGTTGGCTCCATCCTTGTAAAGCCAGTCGAAGTCACCTTGCCGACAGAGAAATATTCCTCGCAAAATCAGCGCCATTACCCGGTCCGGGTACTGTTGTGCGTACAACAAGCTTAGCGTAGACCCCCACGAACCACCGAATAAAACCCAGCGCTCAATGCCCAGATAGTTTCGAATAGCCTCCATGTCGTCAATAAGATCCTGGGTCGTATTCTCTGTCAATTCACCATGGGGTGTAGAACGACCACAGCCACGCTGATCAAAAGTGATTATGTGATAGATAGCAGGGTCATAGAAACGGCGGGAACTGGCGTCACAGCCTCCACCAGGGCCACCGTGTACAAACAGGATGGGAATACCGTCTGGATCGCCGGCCTCATCCACATACAGCTCGTGCAACTCAGACACCTTAAAGGCGTGACGCTTGTAAGGTTTCAATTCAGGATAGAGAACGAGCATGTAGCCTTCCTTCTGCAGTGGGCACTTGGGGTGAAGGTCTGCCTGTTGTTTCGATACGTAGTGCGATGCGACTGCTGGCCAGACTAAAGATATTGAAGCATTAATCACCGGCTGCCAACAACACCCTTATGCCAGGCCTTAGCTATTTCCCTTAGCGATTCCTTAGCTATTTTTTCTAACCGCGGGCGGCAAGCCCTCGATTCATGCGCTTGCGCTCGTTCTCACTAAGGTAACGCTTGCGTAAACGAATACTTTCTGGTGTGATCTCAACCAACTCATCATCGGCGATAAACTCCATCGCCTGCTCCAGGCTATGAATAACCGGCGGTGTCAATACAATATGCTCATCTGTACCCGATGCCCGCACATTGGTTAGCTGCTTGGCCTTGGTGGGGTTGACTATCAGATCATTGTCACGGGTATGAAGACCAACAATCATGCCTTCGTAGACCTCGATATTGGGCCCCACGAAGAGCCTGCCCCGTTCCTGCAGATTGAACAAGCCAAAGCCCAGAGTCTTGCCCTTGACCATAGAAACTAAGACGCCACGATTGCGCGTTGCCAGCTCCGTATCTATATACTCACCGTAATGATCGAAGACGTGTGTCATCAATCCGGAGCCGGAAGTCATGGACAGAAATTGCGAGCGAAACCCTATCAGCCCTCTGGTGGGCACCAGGAACTCCAGCCGCACCCTGCCTTTGCCATCGGGCAGCAGGTCCTGCATCTTGACACGGCGATGACCCAGCTCCTCGATCACAGACCCCTGATACTGTTCATCGCAATCGATAACCAGAGACTCATAGGGCTCCTGTTTTACGCCGTCGACCTCGTGAATAATTACTTCGGGCCGGGACACAGCTAATTCAAAGCCTTCCCGTCGCATACTCTCGATAAGCACCGACAGATGCAGTTCGCCACGACCCGATACCTTATACTTGTCCGGAGTGTCACCGGGCTCAACCCGTAGCGCGACGTTGTGCAGCAGCTCCCTTTCCAGCCTTTCCTTGATATTTCGGGTGGTGACATACTTGCCTTCGAGCCCGGCGAAGGGAGAGTCGTTGACTTGAAACGTCATGCTGATGGTGGGCTCGTCCACCTGCAGTGGCGGCATGGCTTCTACTTTATTCGGATCACAGAGTGTGTCGGAGATATTCAGATTTTCGATGCCGGTAATACAAACAATTTCGCCGGCATGCGCTTCCTCGACGTCGATTCTTTCCAGGCCGAGGTGGCTCTTAACCTGTAGAATTTTACCCTTGCGCTGGTCGCCGCCACTATTGACGATCACCACTTGTTGATTCTTAAAGGCCTTACCGCGACTGATACGGCCGATGCCGATCACGCCCACATAGCTATTGTGATCCAGTGCGCTGATTTGCATCTGCAGGGGGGCATCGACAACCACGTCCGGCATCGGAACCTTGTCTACAATGGTTTCCAGCAAGGGCAACATATCCTCCGCCAGATCCTCATGTTCCAGTCCCGCCACACCGTTCAGGGCCGAGGCATAAACAATGGGAAAATCCAGTTGTTCATCAGTGGCGCCTAATTTGTCGAACAAATCGAACACTTCATCCACCACCCAATCGGGTCGGGCACCGTCGCGGTCAACCTTGTTAATGACAACGATAGGGTTCAAGCCCTGGGCGAAAGCCTTCTGGGTGACAAACCGGGTTTGCGGCATGGGCCCGTCGACGGCATCCACCAACAACAGCACGCTGTCGACCATGGACAGCACGCGCTCGACTTCGCCGCCGAAATCGGCATGACCCGGCGTGTCGACGATATTAATGTGGTAGCCATTCCAGTTGATGGCGGTGTTCTTGGCGAGGATCGTTATGCCCCGTTCCCGCTCCTGGTCATTGGAATCCATCACCCGTTCCAATTTTTTGCCCCGGGTTTCCACGGTGCGAGACTGCTGCAGCAGTTTATCGACAAGCGTAGTTTTGCCGTGATCGACGTGGGCGATGATGGCTATATTTCGAATTTTCTCAATCACAACATTTCAACCGTTTGCTGTTTTGCCCCTGCACAGAAGTGTCCGGCTACTCGCCGATAATAACCTGCCGGTGCGAGAATTTATTTCAGGAGGCACACAAAAGGCGGCGAGTATACACGAGACCGCCGCCCATGATGAGTATTTATTGCCGATACTGACGATCGAGTAGGGGGGAATTTTTTGAATTATTCGCCAATAGTGACGCAGTGGGACAAATCCAGCACCGCCACATTGGCAAAGCCTTCATCGAGCAAATGTGCAGCGTGCAAGCGGCTCATCATGCCCTTGTCGCAGAACAGTAAAAAGTGCCGGTCTTTGTCCAGGCTGGTAAAACTGGTTCGCAATTGGTAGAAGGGAATATTAATCACCTCAGTGGCCGTTGTCGACTGGTCCAAAACCAGGGGCCTGCTTTCCAATTCGCTGGGATGTCGAATATCTATTACCGTGTGCCCAACTTCGATCTTGCTGACTATTTTGACCTCCGCCGCTTCCTGCTCGAAGTCCTCTACCAGCTCGGTAATAAGTTGGTGCTTCGCATTTTTGACCGCCTCATCCAGTACCGCAAAGTCAAATCGTGTCTCTTCGTGTTCGATCTGCTCTCGCTTCGCCCGGGTGGTAGGGTTCTTCGAAATGACAGCGCAATACTCGGGGATATTTCGGGAGAATTCCTCGGTGCCGATGGCTCTGGCTATGTCGATGATCTCCTGCTTATTGGAGGTGCTCAGTGGTCGCAGCACCAGGGATTCGGCAGCGGCGTCTATTACCGCCAGATTCGGCAAGGTCTGACTGGAGACCTGCGCCACACTCTCCCCGGTCACCAGCGCGTTAATTTGCATCTGCCGGGCAATTTCATCGGCCGCCCGCAACATCATACGTTTCAGTACCACGCCCATCTGTGAGTTGTCGATGTGATTGAGAATCTCTGCAACGACGGGCTCGAAAGGCACGGAAATAAACTTTACCCGGTGGGTACTGTGATATTTCATCCACAGAAACAGCGCGACTTCCTTCACCGCCAGCTCATGGGCTCTGCCGCCAAGATTGAAAAAACAATAGTGAGTCTGCAGCCCGCGCTTGATACAGAGATAGCTGGACACCGATGAATCGAAGCCGCCCGAGATCAGGGAAAGCACCGAATCCTGGCAGCCCAGGGGATAGCCACCCAAGCCCTGGAGTTGCTGCCTGATCACAAACAGCAGGTCCTGACGAATTTCAAGCGCCACGGCGACATCGGGATTCACCAGTTTGACGCCAGCCGCCTCGGTTTGTTGATTCAATCCACCGCCTACGTACTTCTCAACATCCACCGACTTGAAGGGATGGCGACCGCTGCGCTTACAGCGCACGGCAAACCTTTTGCCGGCCAGTCTTTCAGTAAACAAGGACAGGCAGATCTGCAAGATGCCTTCCATGTCTGTAAGCGGAAACTTGTCCACCTCCTGCACCAGCGCAATCCCCGGAATCCGAGCCAGCTGTTCTACCAGGTTGGCGCGCAGATCATTGCCTGCTGCAACGGCCTGGTTCGCAACGGTTTCAATCTCTATGATGTCCCACGCGCCGGTGACTGTCGCCGTGTCATCTAACAGCTTCACCACCGAGCGAATGTTCTTGCGTAACTGGCGCACAAAGCGCTTGCGCACAGGCCGGCTTTTGATAGAGATTTCGGGAAATATTTTAATCAGGAACAGCATGTCTGGACTCGGTTGCAAGCGAAGGTAGAACTACTCGATAACTAGGCGTCAGGCGAGAATTGATGTCGTTTTAGTTGATTCCGCAGCAGGAAATAGCACAATATTGGTGCAATAATTTTAGCTTCGATCTATTTTGGTGCGAAAATATTTTCTATAATCGCAAGCCTACCGTAAAATCAGGCTTTGCAGCCACCCCTTTAATGGCATATATTTTGCTCCTTCCGAAGCGCACACGGCAAATCACTGCGAAGAGAGCGTTATTGCGTCTCCTGAGTAGCTGGAAAGCCCTGTAAACCTTGACTGGATCTGGAGATTGGCTCTTTCGTGAGCAGCATCGGCTGTTATGACTTTTTGGCGAAACCGGAAGTTAGAGAAACGAGCAAACGTCATAACACTGTAAATTAGTCGATAATGATTAGGAGAACGACAGAAAATGAAAACTAAACTGGAATACATCTGGCTGGACGGATACAAGCCAACTCAAAGCCTGCGCAGCAAGACTCAGGTAAGAGCGGACTTTGGTGGCACCCTGGAAGAATGTCCCATGTGGAACTTCGATGGCAGTTCAACCGACCAGGCCTCCGGTGGTGACTCCGACTGCCTGCTGAAGCCGGTAGCCCTATATCCTGATCCTGATCGCGCCAGCGCCTATCTGGTCATGTGTGAAGTAATGAATGCCGACGGCTCTCCCCATGAGTCCAACGGCCGCGCCACTATCGATGATGACGATGAAGATTTCTGGTTTGGTTTTGAGCAGGAATATTTCCTTTGGGATCTGAAGACTAACTTACCGCCGGGCTTTCCACCGGGTGGATACCCCGGTCCGCAGGGCCCCTATTACTGCTCCGTTGGCGCCGCCAACGCTTATGGCAGGGACTGTATCGAAGATCACATGGACCTGTGCCTGGAAGCCGGCATCAATCTCGAAGGCATCAACGCCGAAGTGGCAGCCGGGCAATGGGAATTTCAGGTGTTCGCCAAGGGCGCCAAGCAGGCCGGTGACGAAATCTGGTTGGCTCGCTATCTGTTGGAACGCACCGCCGAGCGCTACGGCTTCGGCATCAACTACGAACCCAAGCCGCTCGGTAAACACCTGGACTGGAACGGTTCCGGCATGCATGCAAATTTTTCCAATAAAGCCATGCGCGAAGATGGTGATGAGTCCGTCTTCACCCGAATCTGCGAAAATTTCGGCAAGCACATCGACCGCCACATCAACGTCTATGGCGCCGACAACGATCAGCGCCTGACCGGTCAGCACGAGACTCAGTCAATCGATATGTTCAGCTACGCCGTCTCCGACCGCGGTGCCTCAATCCGCATTCCGGTCACCACGGTGCAGGATGGCTGGAAAGGGCGATTAGAGGATCGGCGCACAGCTTCAAATGCCGACCCTTACAAGGTCGCTGCGGTGATTGTTCGGACCACAAAGGAAGCACTGGCCTAGTTCACTAGCACCCTCGTATAACTACAATCTCCACCGCAAACCCGGGTAGGGCTGGCCTCTACCCGGGTTTTTTACACGGCTATTTCGGCTTCACGCACTCAGCCCCACTTGTGCGACGCACTATATTGGTGCATAGTTTCTTCGGCTCGCACTGATCTACCACTGATTCCGGCGCAAACGCACCGAATAATCGCCCTGTTGCGCCCTTTCACCCCCTACATCAGTCCTGGATTGCTATTTGCATAGAGAGACAGACACAAACACAGGCATGGACACAGCGACTGCATTGCAAGCAGTGCTTGCCTCGCAAGCTGCTGGCACGCAAAAGCCAGCGGCCAGCGCAACCAACAAAACTACAACTGAGCAACGCCGTGACTCTGGATAACGTATACAAACGTCTGCTGAACAACCTCAACACCGGGGTACTGCTGTTGGATAGCGAGTTACGTCTGCTTTATATCAACATAGCTGCGGAGAACTTACTAGAAATTAGCGACCGTAAAGCACAGCAGTTGTTTATCGGTGATGTGTTCATCAATGCCGCGGAGGATATACAGGAAATGCAGGCCGCGCTGAGCAACTACAGCAGCTTCACCCGGCGCCGGGCAGAATTTCTACTGCCCCACGGCAAGCTCATCAGTGTGGACTACACAATCAATACTTTTGAGGAAGATTCTGAACCCCGGGCTTTGCTGGAACTGAACTCACTGGAACACATTAACCGCATCAGCCGCGAAGAACACCTGAATTCGGCCCATGCCACCACCGTCGAGCTGGTGCGTGGCCTGGCCCACGAAATCAAGAATCCGCTGGGTGGCATCCGTGGTGCTGCCCAGTTGCTGGCCCAGGAACTGCCCAGCGCCGAACTGCGAGAGTACACCAGCGTAATCATTGATGAGGCCGACCGCCTGCACCGACTGGTTGATCGTCTGGTGGGTTCCCGCACTCCGCCGGCATTGAAGGACATCAATATTCACGAGGTGATGGAACGCGTGCGCAACCTGGTGGAAGCCGAGATAGTCGACCAAAGCATTAAGCTGATCGCCGACTACGATCCAAGTATTCCGCCGATACATGCCGATGCCGAGCAATTAATTCAGGCCATTCTGAACATCGTGCGCAACGCCATGCAGTCCCTCACCAGTCCGGGTGTAAAACATGATCTGGGGAAAATTCATTTGCGCACGCGGATACTCCTCAACACCTCCATTGGTTCCAGATTGCACCGTCTCGTTGCCAGCATAAAAATTATCGACAATGGCCCGGGCATCAATGCCGAAATTATAGACACGATTTTTTATCCGATGATAAGTGGCCGCGCCGAGGGTAAGGGTCTGGGGCTGTCTATCGCCCACGGCATCATCAATCAGCACCAGGGCATGATCGAATGTGAAAGCCGGCCGGGCGCAACCTGTTTTGAAGTGCTGCTGCCAGTGAGCGAGCAAAGCCAGGACGGCCAGTGACTTAAACCAAGTGTTTCCTATTTTTTGAATATCAGGCAGGACAGAAACGATGAACTCACACAATTCAGTCTGGATACTTGACGACGATCGATCCATTCGCTGGGTGTTGGAAAAATCTCTCAACAAGGCGGGCCTGAATACGCTGACTTTCGATAACGGTGATGACTTGTTACACCGACTGGCGCAGGAGACGCCAGATGCCATCATCAGCGATATCCGCATGCCCGGCATCAGCGGCCTCGATCTGCTCACTACGATTCAGGAGAGCCATCCGCAGCTACCGGTGATTATCATGACGGCACACTCAGACCTGGACAGCGCCGTCTCTTCGTACAGCCGTGGCGCCTTCGAGTATTTACCCAAGCCCTTCGATATCGAGGAAGCCGTGGCCATGACTCAGCGGGCGCTGGCCCATGCTGCCGAGCAGAGCGTTGCACCTGTCAGCAGTCCGAAGATCGCCCAGAGCCAGGAAATTATCGGCGAGGCACCGGCGATGCAGGAGGTGTTTCGCGCCATCGGTCGCCTCTCCCAGTCTAATATCTCGGTGCTGATTAATGGTGAATCCGGTACCGGCAAGGAACTGGTGGCGCAGGCACTGCATCGTCACAGCCCGCGCCGGGACCAGGCCTTTATACCGCTGAACGTGGCCGCGATCCCCAGAGAATTGATCGAATCAGAACTCTTCGGCCACGAGAAAGGCGCCTTCACCGGCGCCTCCCATCAGCGCATCGGCAGATTCGAACAGGCCAATGGTGGCACCCTGTTTCTGGATGAGATCGGTGATATGCCGGCGGACACCCAGACCCGTTTACTACGAGTGCTCTCCGATGGCGAATTCTATCGAGTGGGTGGGCATACGTCCATCAAGGTCGATGTACGCATTATCGCTGCCACTCATCAAAATCTGGAGCAATTGGTGGCGGCCCAGTTGTTCCGAGAAGACCTGTTTCACCGACTCAACGTTATCCGCATTCACATACCGCGGCTGAGTGATCGCCGTGAGGATATCCCACTGCTGGCCAGCCACTTTCTCGCCAGTGCTGCCAAAGAGTTAGACGTGGAACCTAAAATACTGCGCCCGGAAACCGAGCAATTCCTGACCGAGTTAAGCTGGCCCGGTAATGTGCGTCAGCTGGAAAATTTTTGCCGCTGGGTGACGGTAATGGCGTCTAGCCGGGAAGTGCATTTGAGCGATTTGCCACCAGAATTCTCCGCTCAGGAAGCCACCAGCGGTGGCGGTGGCGACTGGGCTGCGAATTTAGAGGAATGGGCAGATCAACAACTAAGTGGGGGCAATACCGGCATACTCAATCAGGCCACACCGATGTTTGAACGCGCCATGATTAACAGCGCGCTCAAGCATACTGCAGGCCGCCGGCGTGATGCGGCTACCTTGCTGGGCTGGGGCCGTAACACCTTGACGCGGAAGATTAAGGAATTGGAAACGCTGGAAACTCCTGACGCATAGCTTATCTGGGGCACCTCTGAATAACGCCGTTAGCTCTCAGCGGGACATAAAGCACTCATATGCTAGGCGTGCATTGAAGCTAATGTCCCTAGCCCCGTTAATTAGCACCGATGTAAATCTCCTGCCAGTTTATGACTCGGTCGTGTCCTCTGTAGGTACCAAATTCGACGATGCCCCGTGGGTTGTTGTTGTAGTTATTGTTAGGTATTTCATCGTAATCATCGGCATCACCGCGCCAGTCATAGCGCAGAAAATCCAGCGAGGTTGGCAGGTTGACATCACCGAGATCGAATTCAACCAGCACGCGACCAGTGTTCTCCCCCAACGGCGCGGAAGTAATAAAGGGTCTGTCCGCATCGTCGCTGTCATCGGTGTTGCCATCGGCGAGACGATTGGTCCGACCCTGGAACATTGTGACGGTGAAATCACCACCAGCCTCGATGGATGTGTCGCCGTTACCGAGGGGCGCTTCATAGCTAGTGCCTATATACGTCAGGGCCGGAGCACTAAGATCAAATAACAACGCGGTACAACTGTCGTCGGTATTCACCACGAAATTACTACCGTCGAAATATTCGGTGCGCAGGGGGATACCCAGGTCTTCAGTTTCCGGGCCATAGGCGTTGTCCACCAGCAGCCGGCCATAGCGAAATTCGTGCGTGCCGATAAGCCTGAACAGGTCTACCCCTGGCTCGGTTGCGCCATCATCCAGATCCACATCCAACACATCCAGCACCACATCATTGCCGCCACCAATGCCCCTGGTGTCCTTCTGACGGTGGGCGATTACGATTTGCGTCACCTCGCCCTGGCCCATCTGACTTTCGAAATAATCGAGCGAGCGTTGAATCTCCAACACCAGCCGCTCTTTCAGTGTGTCCCACTCGGCAGACTGCATGACATCCGGATCCAGTTGCGTGTTAATACGCCGGGTCAAGTACAGGTCGCCATTGCGGGTAATGTTCATGGTGCTACCGGTGCGACGCAAATCCATGAACGCCACACCATTGGTATCCGCGATGTAGCCGGTCGAGAGGTTCTTCATCGCCAGTTCCGGAATATCGATAACAGCAAGTTCGAGCCCACTGGCGGTGACCTTCTCGACGATCTGTTGCACTCGAGATTTCTGTGACGCCACCACATACACCATCTTGCGACCACGGTAGGCGTCCTCCGGAATCTCGAACACATCGAGGGCAGCGTCCTCAACTTTGGTGTCGAGTAAACCCTTAATCTTCCAGCGCACGGCAGCACGCATTTCCTTGGGCTCGACATTGGGCGCCTCCACCAAGTGCAGGCTGTAGTCTTTAGGGTTCAGCACGAAGCTGCACTGGGCACCCTCGAGTTTTAATTTCTTGACGATTTTGATCAGCGCATCGGCGGCATCTCTCTCAGAATCAACATCCACGGTTTCCCAATGCAACAAATACGGGGCGCCATCCCGCTCCCCCATATGGGCGAGCGCGAGCTGATCGACATTAAATGCTACGCCGACCCGGTCTGAAGACTTTGCTTTCTTCTTGAAAAATTGCATTATCGCCCGTTCTCTTTCAGTTATAGCCCTGATTACCGCCGCTTCCCGAGCAATTCCTTTTTTCGGGGGGCCAGTATCCCTGTCTTGCGCGCAGTAACGCCCAAAACTTAAGGGAAGCCTTTAAGGAGTATCGTTTAAGCCACTAAATTCTATAACAAAATAGTGCAATCGCCGGGATAAACTAGGGTAAGGATGAATCCTGTAATTTTGCGGCTCCAGGCTGATCACGGAAGATCGGGGTAAAAGTGGGAAGAAATCGATCTGACGGATTTGCGGGCAAAAACTGTGCAACATGTGATAAACATTAACTTTCCGGGCTATTGTCAGGAACCAAGGAACGAGCGATGATCAATATTGTCCTGTTTGAGCCTGAAATCCCACCCAATACCGGGAATATCATCCGACTGGCCGCCAACACCGGTTCACCATTGCATCTAATAAAGCCGCTTGGCTTCGAATTGGACGACAAACGCATGCGTCGGGCTGGGCTGGATTATCACGAATATGCTGGCGTTTCGATCTATGAAGACTTTTCCGAATTTCTTGAGAAGCACGGTGGCAAACGCTTGTTTGGCATCAGCACAAAAGCTAGTCGACACTATAGTGACGTGGATTTTGAAGACGAGGATTTTGTGATATTTGGCCCGGAAACCCGCGGCTTACCGGACTCTGTGCGACAGGGACTGGGGGCGAACAGAATCCTGAGGATTCCGATGCTGGAGGCGAGCCGTAGCCTGAATTTGTCCAACGCGACGGCGGTGGTGGTCTATGAAGCCTGGCGTCAGCTGGGCTTCCCAACCGGTAACTAAGTAGACGGTAACTAATTAGTCAATCCTGCAAAGTCATGGATGACTTTGCAGGATGTGGTGCCCCAGCTGTTGGCGCGCTCGCATTGCCCTTGACTGGCAATGATTGCACATCCACGTGCAACTATTGCGTGGTTTCAGGTGCAGCTTCGTCCGTTGCCGCTCCATTGCCATTTTCAGCGGCGGCTGCCTGATCCGCTTGTGCCTGTTTCTGCTGGGCATAGAGAGCGTCGAAGTTAATCGGAGCCAGCATCAAGGCTGGAAAACTACCTTTAACAACCAGTGAATCTATCGCTTCACGCGCATAGGGGAAGAGGATGTTGGGGCAGACGGTAGAGAGAACCTGCTCCATCTGCTCTTCATCGAATTCTCGGCAAGTGAATATGCCGGCCTGATGAATCTCGACCAGGAACGCCGATTGGTCTTCCAGTTTCGCTTCCGCCGTGAGCACCAATACCACCTCGTAGGTGTCGTCCTGTATCTTGGCGTTGCGAGTCTTTATGTCGAAATTAATTTTGGGCTCCCAGGCGCCCTGAAAAACCAGTGGGCTACGTGGCGATTCGAACGAGCAATCTTTTAGATACAGCCGTTGCAGTGCGAACCGTGCGCCTTGTGCCTGCGCAGTAGCCCCCTGCTGCGGTGCCGCCACGGCCTCGGTGGACTCTTCATTTTCATTGCTGCCGTTGTTGTTCTCTTCGTTGTCTGCCATGTTAATTCCTATCGCTTGCTAGCTGTTTACATTGTTGTGACTTTGGAGTCTATTTATAAACTCTTTAATTATAAACCAAGGGCATAGACTGCGCCTTCCACTCAGCCAGGCCACCGGATAGTTTGTACACCTCGGTATGGCCGGCCTCCTGCAGGGTCTTGGCCGCCTCACCGGATTGCTGGCCTAACTTGCATACCACCACCACCGGTTTTTCGCTGTGCTTCTTCATTTCGGTAACGCGCTGCTTCAATTTCGACAGGGGGATATGAATGGAATCGACAATATGCCCACTTTCGAATTCTTTCTTCTCGCGAATGTCGACGATAACGGCGCCTCTTCGATTAATCAGCATCACCGCCTGTTGGGGGCCTACACCCTTGCTGGCCGTACGCTGGTGGAAGAAAATGATTGCCGCCAGTGATACCAGCCACATGCCAGAGAGCAGCAGGTGGTTGCCTAAAAATTCGATAAATTGCGCCATGTTAGCTTCAGTCTTTTCCGGGGTTTTCCGTTGCCTGACACTTGTCCGGCCAACGCTCTGAATAAAAAAGGGGTGCAGTATACACGTCTGAGCAGCTCGACAGAAGCAGCAGGGAGGCTGCCAGGGAATCTCTGATTAATAAACCGGACCGCCGGTCCAGGTCTACTGGTGGCAATAGCCTCGCTTAAAAAATCGCTTTCGAGGATAATGCGCTCTCCTTTTCACCCAGCCTGACTGCAGGAATAGCAGCACCAATGACCACCAAAAAAACTGCTCTGCTTTTAATACTCGATGGCTGGGGTCATCGAGAGCAAACTGACAGCAACGCCATTCACGCCGCCAACAGCCCAAATTGGGACGCGCTCTGGACCAACCGCCCGCATACCCTGATCAGAACCTCCGGCAACGCCGTCGGCTTGCCAGCGGGACAAATGGGCAACTCCGAAGTCGGTCACATGAACCTTGGCGCCGGCCGGGTGGTCTATCAAAGCCTCACCCGCATCGACCAGGATATCAGCGACGGTGGCTTCTTCGAGAATCCGGTGCTAACTGCCGCAGTGGCGAAAGCCGTCAGCAACAACAGCGCCCTGCACGTCTTTGGCCTACTCTCGCCAGGCGGTATCCACAGCCATGAAAACCAGATCATGGCGCTACTCGAGCTGGCCGTAAAAAACGGTGCCAACAGAATCTACATGCACGCCTTTCTCGATGGTCGTGACACCCCACCCCGTAGCGCCCAACCTTCTCTGGACAAGGCCGATCAGTTCTTGCGCAATACCGGCAAGGGTCGAGTCGCCTCCATCTGTGGTCGCTTCTTTGCCATGGACCGGGACAATCGCTGGGAACGTGTACAGCCAGTCTACGACCTGCTGACCCAGGGCAAAGCAGAGTACAGCTACGACAATGCCGCCGCGGCACTGGACGCTGCCTATGCCAGGGATGAAGACGATGAATTTGTACAGGCGACGCTGATTACAGAAGCTGGCAGCGCCGCCAGGATCGGCGATGGAGATATCGTCGTGTTCATGAATTTTCGCGCCGACCGGGCCCGGGAGTTAAGCCGTGCCTTTGTCGATGCTAACTTCGATGGCTTCGAGCGCGCCACAACACCAGTGCTTGGCGACTTCATCATGCTCACGCAATACTCTGCCAACATCGACGCGCCTTGCGCCTACCCACCGCAACCCCTAAACAATGTACTGGGTGAGTACCTCGCCACTCAGGGTAAGACCCAACTGCGGATCGCCGAGACCGAGAAATACGCCCACGTCACCTTCTTCTTTAATGGCGGTCGCGAGCAAGCCTTCGCCGGCGAGGATCGCGCCTTGATCCCGTCACCCAAGGTGAAGACCTATGACCTGCAGCCGGAAATGTCGGCCTTCGAGCTAACTGAGCAACTGGTCACTGCCATTCGCTCTGGAAAATACGACGCTATTATCTGTAACTACGCCAATGGCGACATGGTGGGACACACCGGCGACTTCGGGGCGGCCATAAAGGCGGTAGAGGCCGTCGACCTTTGTCTCGGTCGCATCGTCGACGCCGTCGTTGAGATGCACGCTGAACTGCTTATCACCGCCGATCACGGCAACGTCGAGGAAATGCTGGACGCTGTCACCGGACAGCCACTCACCTCTCACACCAATGGTCCGGTGCCATTAGTGTACGTGGGTGACAGTGGTAGGCAATTCCTGGGCGACGGCAAGCTGTCTGATTTAGCACCCACCTTGCTGTCGCTGCTAAAGCTGGCAGTTCCTGCAGAAATGACCGGCAAAATACTGTTGGGAGACTAGCCATCAATATCGAATGCAGCTCGGCAAGCCTCTGTGACTGCAACAAGTGGTGTACCTGAAGACAATGGTAGCAGCAGCTAATATTATCCTCCGTAATTTGTGTGCCGCGCCACCACGCTGTGGCTTACGCGCGCGCGCCTCATTGCTTGCCGCCAGCAACTTCTGCAGATTACTCTGTGTTTTATTCTTCTTTACTAGCACTTGCGCACTCGAAGCAGCCGACAACGGCGCGCAGACCGAAGCGGATTTAGCCGTCGTCAATGCTGCCATCGCCGACATCCAGGGCTGGCTTATAGAGGCCGGCGCCCGCCAGAGCCAGGCACAAAAAAATCTGCGCGACGCCGACAAAAACAGCGCCACGGCCGCGCAAACTGCCGCTACAGCCCAGGCTTTACTCGACGCTACCAAATCAGAACTGGCGACGCTGCAGCTTCGAATCAACCAGCTGGAGAGCGACAAAACCCGGCAAAGTGCGCTGCTCGGGCAATCTCTGCGCGCCGCCTACATGGCTGGAGATCAAAGCGCGCTAAAACTGCTGTTGAACCAGCAAGACCTGTCTCGTAGCACCCGCCTGCTGCACTATCATCGCCTCTTCGCCGCCTCCCGCCTCGAGAAAATCGAATCTTTTCAGCGCACACTGGCGGACATTAGTAGCGCTAAGCTGGCGCTGGGAGCGACAGCGGAGGACCTCGGCCGGCAACAGTCTGAGCTTGAACAAAATCTGCTGACGCTGCAGGCTGCGAACGCACAACGCGTACAGGCTCTGTCGGATCTATCCGCCAGCATTGGCTCGCGTAGCAGCGAACTGGAACAACTGCAAGTCAATCAATCTGACCTCGAGGCCTTGTTGCAGCAAATTGCCGAGGCCATGGCACGGGTGCAGTCGGTGGCAAACCTGCCTGCCTTCACCGCGCAGCGTGGCAAGCTGCCATTGCCTGCAGACGGCCCGGTGATCAGCCGCTTTGGATCCCAATATGGCGAAGGCGCGCTCACCCGGCGGGGCATCACTATAGGCGTTGCCGAAGGCACCCCGGTGCAGGCGGTGCATCCCGGCCGAATTGTGTTTTCAGATTGGCTGCGAGGCTCGGGTTTGCTGGTCATCATCGATCATGGCGATGGCTATATGAGCCTCTATGGTGCCAACCAGACGCTGTCGAAACAGGCCGGCGACTGGGTAGATGCCGGTGATGTTCTCGCTACATCCGGCGTCCGCGGAGACAACACCGCCGGGGTCTACTTTGAGATCCGCCACCACGGCACAGCAGAGAACCCGTCCAGCTGGCTGCAAAACTGATTGGATCTACGATCTGCTGTTCCACAAATGTTCAGGACGTGAATTTGGTACTCAGTGCAGTGACCGTCGCCCGCAGGGAGCGGGCGTCGAGCCTACAGGGATGTATTTACGGCGTGTCACGGAAGTGAGCACCAGATTCATATCTGTCTCTGAGCTAACATCAGGTAGATATTGATCCGTGCGGACTTCCCCTAGAATCTTTTTCGCCCGTAGCCGGTCTTTTAAGCCAATATCGCCCGTTAGCGGTCGCAACTCGTAGGACATGCGACAGCAGGCCGCCCCAACGCGCCTCGCACGGAGAGTTGCCTATTCCCCGGTAAACTGAAACACTAGGCGCATTGGTTAAACTGAATACAGCATCAGATCAGGACTATACTATGACTTTCTTTCAACACCCCCGGCGTCGCCTCATCGCCCTGGCGCTCGCAACAACCCTGCTTGCGCCACTCACTGTTGCTGCCCAGGACAACACCCCGGCTCCGCTACCGCTGGATGAAGTACGCATGTTCACCGAGGCGCTGGAGCGTATCCGTCTGTCCTACGTGGAAGAAATCGACGACAAGACCCTGTTGGAGAATGCCATTCGCGGCATGCTCGCCGGGCTCGATCCGCATTCTGCCTACATGGCTGACGACGACTACGATTTGCTGCAGGAAACTACTACCGGTGAATTTGGTGGGCTCGGCGTGGAAGTGGGCAGTGAAAATGGCTACATCAGGGTAATCAGCCCTATCGACGATTCGCCTGCCGACCGTGCCGGAATTAAGGCTGGCGATCTGATTATCCAAATTAACAACAAGCCCTTACGAGAAATGCTGCCGGAAGAAGCCGCGCAGATGATGCGCGGCGAACCTGGCACCGAGGTTACCGTGACGGTTGCACGCGAAGGTCAGGAACCTTTCGACGTGACCGTCACCCGCGAAGTCATCGCCCTCACCAGCGTACGCGGCAGAATACTGGCGCCGGGCTATGCCTATATTCGCATCTCCCAGTTTCGAGTCAACACCGACGACGACCTCGAGGCCAAGATCGAGGAGCTGCTGGAAGAGCACGGTGAACTGGATGGCATTGTCCTGGACCTGCGCAACAATCCCGGCGGTGTCCTCCAGGCCTCTGTCGGCGTCGTGGACTCCTTTATCAGTGAAGGCCGCATCCTCTACACCAAGGGTCGACTGGACGAAGTCGGCATGGAGTTTTCAGCGACAGGTAAAAACGTGGCCGGAGATGTACCTTTAGTCGTGCTGATTAATAACGGTTCCGCCTCTGCCTCAGAGATTGTTGCCGGCGCCCTGCAGGATCATGGCCGCGCCATCATCATGGGTACGCGCAGTTTCGGTAAAGGTTCGGTACAAACCGTACTGCCATTGACAGAAAACCGTGCGATCAAACTCACTACATCACTGTATTACACTCCCAGCGGACGCTCCATCCAGGCACAGGGTATCGAACCCGATATTGTCGTCGATGAAGCCTTCGTCACGCGACGTTCAACCCGCGTCACGCAATACAACGAGTCAGACCTGCAAGGCCATCTCGAAAATGGCAACGGTGATGTCGAGCAAACCGATGACATCGCTCGAACATTAATCTCCGCCGAAGAAGTGCTGGTAAATGATTACCCACTGAACGAAGCACTAAATGTGCTGAAGGGAATTAATGCCTTCAAACCACCACGAACGGGCAGAAGCTCAGGGGCGTTTGCACAGCGCGATAATTGATATAGCGATATTGGGTTCCACGAAGGGAAGCTCTAACTTCAGGTAATGGATGCATGGAATGGGCACTTTGCTAGTACTAAACCGTCCTGACCTCGATGCCCTTCTCAGCCATGTACGCTTTCGCCTGCTCAATGCTGTATTCCTGAAAGTGAAAAATGCTTGCCGCCAAAACCGCATCGGCCTCACCTTCCAGTACCCCGTCCACCAAATGCTGCAGATTTCCCACACCACCTGAAGCTATTATTGGAACCTGCACGGCATTGCTCGCCGCCTTGTTAAGCGCGAGATCGAATCCGGACTTGGTGCCATCGCGATCCATGCTGGTGAGAAGAATTTCGCCGGCGCCGTAGTCAACCATGCGCTTGATCCACTCGATAGCATCAAGCCCGGTGGGGTTACGGCCACCGTGGGTGAATATTTCCCAGCGTGGTGCTTCACCTGCCGCCGAAACCTGTTTGGCGTCTACGGCCACGACGATGCATTGCGAGCCAAAGCGCTGCGCCGCTGCACGCACAAACTCAGGATCTTCTACGGCGGCGGTATTGATCGCCACCTTGTCTGCCCCAGCGTTCAACATAGTGCGAATATCGTCCAGGCTGCGTATGCCACCACCAACTGTCAGCGGAATAAACACCTGGCCGGCGATCGCTTCGACGGTATTGACCGTGATGTCCCGGCCCTCATGACTGGCGGTGATATCGAGGAAGGTAATCTCGTCGGCGCCGGCATCGCAATAGCGCTTCGCGACTTCCACCGGGTCACCGGCATCACGAATGTCGAGGAACTTGACGCCCTTGACGACACGGCCATTGTCGCAATCGAGGCAGGGAATTATGCGCTTCGCCAGGGCCATTCTAATTATCACCATCGCAATAGGCTTGCGCTTCAGCAATATCGAGTTTGCCTTCATAAATAGCACGACCGGTGATCGCTCCCAGAATTCCGGCACCGGTTGCGGTTGCTGCAACCGCTTTTAAATCCACGATATCCGCCAATTTCGCAATGCCGCCCGAGGCGATGATTGGGATCGAAGACTGCTCGGCAAGCTCAACCGTCGCTTCGACGTTCACTCCCTGCATCATGCCGTCGCGGGAGATGTCGGTGTAGACAATGGCCTGTACGCCGTAGTCGGAAAACTTTGTGGCCAATGCAATCGCGCTCAGTTTCGAGACGTCGGCCCAGCCTTCGGTGGCGACTTTGCCATCGATCGCGTCGAGGCCGACAATTACTTTGCCCGGATAAGCCACGCAGGCCGCTTCAACAAATTCCGGTTGCTTCACCGCTTGCGTGCCGATGATTACGTAGCTGACACCGGCATCAAGGTAAAACTGAATGCTATCCAGGTCTCGAATCCCACCACCAATTTGTATTGGCAGGGAGGGATAGGCACTGGCTATGGCCTTGACAATGTCTCCGTTCACCGGCGTGCCAGCGAAGGCACCATTTAAATCTACGATGTGTAACCGCCTCGCACCCCTGGACGCCCACTTACCGGCCATCTGCACCGGGTCATCGGAGAACACGGTAGCGTCTTCCATACGCCCCTGACGCAAACGCACACACTGGCCATCTTTTAAATCGATTGCGGGAATAATTAACATTGATAAAACTCAAGCGGAATCATTTATGCAGTTCCATCCCATTGTAAAAAATTTCTCAACAGAGTGAGCCCGGCTGCTTGACTCTTCTCCGGATGAAACTGAGTCGCAAAAATATTGTCATCGGCTAGACTTGCAACAATTTCGGCGCCGTAATTAGTGACGCCTGTCACCATTTCTTTTTTTTCAGCATGCACATAATAGCTGTGCACAAAATAAAACCGACTGTTGTTTGGCACATCTTTCCACAGGGGATGCGGCTTTGTTTGCTGCACCTGATTCCAGCCCATGTGCGGAACTTTTAGACGCGCCCCTTTTTCATCGCGCAAATCATTGCCGAAATACCGTACGTCGCCGGCCATAAAACCCAGGCAATCGACGCCATCATTTTCCTCGCTACGAGTCATCAAGGCTTGCATACCGACACAGATTGCCAGCACCGGTTTTGACTTCATGGCGTCTGCAACGATCTGCCCGACATTGAGCCGATTAATCTCCGCCATGCAGTCGCGAATGGCGCCAACGCCAGGAAAAACTACGCGATCGGCTGCCGCAATCTTGGCCGCATCCGGTGTCACCACGACTTCGATGTCCTCACCCAACTCGCGGCCAACATGCTCCACTGCCTTGGCAACAGAATGCAGATTACCCATGCCGTAATCGATGACTGCAATTTTATTCATCTAAGAAAATTCTGAAACAAGCTGACTTTTGTAAAACTCTTGCAAGAAGAATTAGAGCGAACCTTTTGTTGATGGAATTACACCGACGGATCTTGGATCGAGCTCCACCGCCATTCGCACAGCCCTGCCGAAAGCCTTGAAGATGCTCTCAATCTGATGGTGTGCATTCTTGCCCCGTAGATTGTCAATGTGCAGCGTCACCAGGGCGTGGTTGCTGAATCCCTGAAAAAATTCGTGAAACAAATCCACGTCGAACGAGCCTACCGTACCTTTGACAAATTGCACGTCATACTCCAGACCCGGGCGTCCGGAAAAATCAATCACCACTCTTGATAATGCCTCGTCCAGGGGCACGTAGGCATGCCCGTAGCGACGTATGCCGGTCTTATCCAGAGCCTTGGCAAACGCCTGCCCCAGCGTGATGCCGATATCTTCGACCGTGTGATGGGCATCGATCTCGAGATCACCCACCGCCTTGATGCTCATATCGATGAGGCCGTGGCGGGCAATCTGATCCAGCATGTGATCGAAAAATGGCAGACCCGTATCCACCTCGAGCTTACCGCTGCCGTCGAGATTCACACTGACTGTTATCTGGGTTTCTTTGGTATTACGTTCTACGCGCGCTTGTCGCGCCGCCGCACTTGTAGAAACTGACGGAGTGGTCATGACATACCTTTGAGTTGGTCCCTACTGCAATGCCATGCGAAGGAACCCGTTTCCATAAAGACCACATTATAAGGCCCGCTCCGCAGCATTGAAAGGCGAGAGCCGACACCCGCTCACGGCGATGACGTAAACTGAGTCACTCAGAGTCGACATCTGCAGCGACCGACTAAGCGATGAGATGCGCTACCCGGTGTTGCATAAATCCCTCGCGTGCTTGCCCCCTCCCGTCTCAGCCCACGGATCATCTCGCATGTAGCCCGGCATTCCGGTAGACTTGTGGCTTGCCCTGGCGTCCACCACTAGCACTAGAAGCTGACAGCTTTTCTACACCCTGCGAAATCGAAGCAATTACTCATGCGGAAGACGATCCTCAAAATTATCAGTGTCGGCGCGCTGTTTCTGGTGCTGCTGGTCATTGCCGCCAGCTTCTTTCTCAACACCAACCAGTACAAGTCGGCACTGCAGGATTCCATTCTCGCCGCCACCGGTTATGAGCTGATTATCGGCGGCGATCTGGAGGTCAATTTGTTCCCACCGATGGGGCTTATTCTCAACGACGTGCGCGTAAAAAATCCGGCCTTCCCGCAGGAATTGGCTTCCACTTCGGCTATCTCGCTGCGAGTCGATGCCGGTGAGTTATTCCGCGGACAACTGTTGATACAGGAGTTCACTGCCGACGATTTTCACATCAACTATTACACCAATGCCCAGGGCCGTAATATCTGGGATGTAGAAACACCACTGGTCGACGATAATGTGGCGCAGCAGCAAGGCTTATCGAATTCCGCTGCGGCCAATAGTTCGGCTACTGCACAGCAAGGCAGTGACACCGACGACAGTATTACCGCTTCTTTCGAGCGCATTGTTATCGCCAATGCCAGTATAGATATCCAGGACTTGAGCACCGGCACCAATTTAATCATTCGCAATCTCGATTTGGACAGCCGCGATACCAATATTGAAGGCCGACCCTTCGCGCTTGCTATCACCTTCGACTTTCTAAATAACGGCATGACCACGCCAATGGCAATGGGCTTTCGCAGCAACATCTCTGCCGATATTAACAGCGGCCAGGTCAGCATCAATGACATCAACTTGAACCTCACACCTATGCTACTGCAAGGCGACATACAGCTAAGCGACATCAGCAACGAATTAGCCATCGAAGGTCAATTTCGGTCTAACACTTTTGATCCGGTGGGACTGTTGGAGACACTTGGCATCACCGAGCCGAGCGAAGAATTTACTGCCCCCAATATTGGCACCCAGACACCACAAGTTGCTATCGCCTTCAACTTTAACGGCGATCAAACTCAATTAGTCATACCCAGCTTCACCGCCAACATGGGAATTACCAAAGTCCAGGCCGACGCTAACGTGCACTATGCTACCGCCTTTGCTCCCGCCAACATCAGTTATGATGTTATCGTCAATTCCATCGATGTCAGTCCTTTTATGACCAGCGCTGACGAAGACATCGCAGCGACAGAGAGCAGCGTAGTTACTGCTAGCGACACCACAGTTTTCATCCCTGCAGCTACAGCGAGCCAGGCCCTGGACACTCCGCTTCACCTCGATGCATTGAATGCTGTCAATGTGCTCGGTGCCGTTTCCATTCAGGCGCTAAGCACCAACAGCCTGGAGTTTCGCGACGTCAATATCTTCACTAACCTCGAGGGTGGCCAGCTTGATATTGAAATCCAGCCCATTGGCATTTTTGGTGGAACCATTCAGGGCAATTTACGCTTGAACTCTAGCGGCAATTCCACCGAGCTATCGACTCAAGTACTGCTCAGTGAGATCAATGTCGCCGAACTGGTACCCAGGGTGCCCCAGCTCAATACAGTCACCGGCAAGCTCAATGCGGAAATGGATTACAGCGCCAGCGGCGGCTCCATCAACGCCATGCTCGACAGCCTCAACGGCTCCACCACCTTTGCAGTCACCGAGAATTCGGTAGACATTGGCCTACTCAAACAAGTGTTTACCGGCATCACCGCGCTCAGCCCGGACGGCGATAGCGTACAACAATGGCCCGATGTCATTCAGTTCAGTGAACTCGGCGGATACTTACTTTTCGAAGACGGCATCGACGCCAACCAGCAATTGAAACTGCGCATGGATAACTTCGATATCAGCGGCACGGGCGGCATAAACCTGGCTGAGCGGAGCTTCGACTACGACATGCAATTCACCATCCTCGGGGAGCCTGCGCCCCAGACCATTCAGATAAACCAACGCTATCTCAACGTTGAATGGCCGGTGACTTGCAGCGCCGCCGTCTCCGACCCGGTCAGCCAATATTGTGGAGCTGACTTCACACGTGTTCGGGAAATCTTCACCCGGATGGCCACCAACGAACTCAAGACCCGTGCCACCGACACCCTCATAGATAAGGTGCCTGAAGAGTTACGGGATAGCGCCCGCGGCTTACTGCGCTCTATCTTCAATTAGAACCACCAGTGACTGCCTTCGCCAGTAGAGTGCTTGATTGGTTTAGCAACAACGGGCGTACAGAACTTCCCTGGCAACAGAATCCAAGCCCTTACCGCGTCTGGGTCTCCGAGATCATGTTGCAGCAAACCCAGGTCAATACGGTGATCCCGTACTACCAGCGTTTCATGCAGCGCTTTCCCACGGTGGAAGACCTGGCCAGCGCCGACATCGATCAGGTGCTGCACCTGTGGAGCGGGCTTGGTTATTACGCCAGAGCCAGGAACCTGCACAAGGCGGCCAGGTCGATTGTGGAAATTCACCAGGGCATATTCCCAGCCAGTGTCGAGGCTCTCAATGAACTGGCTGGCATCGGTCGTTCCACCGCCGGCGCCATTGCTGCGCTGGTAATGCATATTCGCGCCCCAATATTGGATGGCAACGTAAAACGCGTACTCACCCGCTACTATGCTGTCGAAGGTTGGCCGGAGCAGTCCAGCATCAAGACGCAGCTGTGGGACATCGCCGAATCAAGTACTCCCCACGAGCGAGTAGCCGACTATACCCAGGCTATGATGGATCTGGGGTCGATGGTCTGCACTCGCAGCAAGCCAAATTGTACGGCCTGCCCGCTGCGCTCGGGCTGCAAAGCATTGCGTGAGGCTGCTATTGGTCGGTATCCAACCAGGAAGCCCCGAAAAATCCTACCGATCAAATCCATCACCATGTTTGTAATCCAAAACGACGCCGGTGAAGTGCTGCTAGAGAAGCGCCCGCCCACCGGCATATGGGGTGCGCTCTATTCTCTGCCCGAAAGCTCATCGAATACATCACCACCCGAGCTTAGCCATATTTCGGTGTCATCCGCTGGCGACAGCAAGATGGATCCAATCCGCCACAGCTTCTCCCATTTCCATTTGGATATAACGCCGATAAAGTTGCGCGGACTTCGAAAACCTGATGAAGTAGCAGACTCAGATCGATGGCTGTGGTATCCACTGGACCATTCCCTGGAAGTCGGGCTGGCGGCCCCGGTTAAGAAGCTGTTAACCACTCTGGCGAAAGGCTGAACCGGCTTTGGCGCCAGCAATTTGGCAACAACAAGCAGATAGCGACACACGAGGAAACCACATGTCCCGCATGGTGCAGTGCAAGAAGTACAACAAGGAATTACCGGGATTGCCGGTGCCTCCCTACCCCGGCCCCAAGGGCCAGGAAATCTATGAAAATGTGTCTCAGCAAGCCTGGCGCGAGTGGCAAACCGAGCAAACTATGCTGATCAATGAAAAACAGCTGAGCATGGCCTCTGCCGATGACAGAAAATACCTGCAAGCCCAGATGAACAAGTTTCTGAACAACGAAGAATTCCATCATGCCGAGGGCTATGTACCCCCAGCCAAGTAAATTCAACGGCCGGCTTGACTAAAAAGCAGAGATTCTATTTAATACGCGCCTTGCGCGAAGTGGCGTTTTCGAAATCGAGCACAAATTTTTGCGCGTCGCGAGCTTCGAGCGCCGTCGGAACGACAACGATCCATGATCGTTGGCTGGAATGAGCAGAGGTGCAAAGCGAAGCTTTGCTGTAAATTGCACGACCCACGAAACAATTAGATCTTTCTAAACGCCCAGGTAGCTCAGTCGGTAGAGCAGAGGACTGAAAATCCTCGTGTCGGTGGTTCGATTCCGCCCCTGGGCACCATCTCTTTCTGGTCCACCCCAGACACATTCCACAACCTTAAGTTGTGAGTATCCCTTGTGGATTTCTGTAACGCTGCTTACAGGGCCACTAAAGCTGGTTGGCTATTTCTTCCTGCAACCGGGTATTGTGAATTTTCTTCGATAGCTGATTGCGACAATACGCTTTGCTTGATTTGGGTGGATGATGTCCGGAGATCGTACTTCACCTTAACAATCTCGCTCCCTTTACTGTTTAGATAAGACTCCACATTGATATTGTGAGATTTGTGTCCCCAGTCTTCCCCAACAACAAAAATGTCTACATCCAGCTCCATACAACCAGACACGTACTCAAGTTCAAAGTAGGGCCTTACTATATCGACACAGCTCAAAGCCTTAAGCATTTGCAATCTTTGATCGAGTGGAATAACAGGCCTATTCGGTTTATAAAAATTTACTACCTGATCAGAGGCAACACCAACTGCCACGACACCACCTAACGTCCGACAGTCTTCCAACAATGCAAGGTGCCCTACATGCAACATATCAAAAGTACCTACTGTGTACCCCGTCAGCCCTAGTTGGACATAATTGGCCCATTGCTTAAGAGGTACTTTTAGCTCATCGTCAACCCGAGAGGAAAACGATGATGAGAAAGAAAAGAAGTGCCG